>JRYH01000679.1_pt1 | contig 89185 bp, 80 predicted proteins | sample 235351 | NCBI WGS metagenome assembly JRYH01 (sample SAMN03074221, study PRJNA261480) | activated sludge metagenome | biome: Wastewater Treatment Plant; feature: Wastewater; material: Activated sludge; isolation source: activated biomass of a wastewater treatment plant treating wastewater... ... | reverse complement strand
TGGGTCATGCTGAAGAGCCTCGAGACGCTGCCGATCCGCGTCAAAGCCCAGAGCGCGACCGCAGCTCGCATCGCCGACCGGCTTGCCGAGACCCCGGGCGTGTCGCGTGTGATCTACTGCGGCCGGGACGATCACCCCCAGGCCGCCATCGCACGAAAGCAGATGACCGGCGGCGGCCAGATGATCGCGTTCGAGGTGGACGGCGGCAAGGACGCCGCCTTCCGGTTGCAGAACGCGCTCAAGATCATCAAGATCTCGAACAACCTGGGCGATGCCAAGAGCATCATCACTCATCCTCCGACGACCACGCACTTCCGGATCGGCCCGGAAGCCCGGGCCCAGCTCGGGATCACGGATGGCATGCTGCGCCTGTCCGTCGGCCTCGAGAGCGAGGAAGACCTTCTTGCCGACCTCGACGCGGCGGTCGCGGCAGCCCGCGGCTGAGGTGGACTTGGAAAGCGCGTGGGCACGTCACGCCCACCCACGCTTTCCTCTCGGCCCCGCCGGCCCGCTGCAGGCCGTCTTAACCCTTTCACCATAAGGAGGAGACCAGCCCGGCTTTCGAGCTAGAGCCTGATCGTTTGAGGTGGATGCGGACACGCATTCGCCGAGAACGTGAATCAGTCTCTCAAATAAAGACTTAGAGCGCGTTCACGTCGCGCAATCCGATTCCGATAAGAGGAACGCGCTCTAACCTCGGCGCAAAGATCCTTGGCGCTTTTCGCGCCACGCCATGGTAATGCTCGGAAAAACAGTAACGGACAGCTTTGTGACGGATGACATCCCATACGAGCAGGTGACGCACGGCGTTCGCATCCGCGTCTCCCCCGAGTATTCGGAAGAGCAATCCTCTCCCGAGGAGAGCTACTTCTTCTGGATCTACACGATCGAGATCACTAACGAAAGCGAGCACTCCGTTCAGCTCAAGAGCCGCGTCTGGCGCATTACCGACGCCTACGGCAAGACCGACGAAGTGCGCGGCCCGGGCGTGATAGGCCAGAAGCCGGTGATCCCGCCTGGCCAGTCCTTCACCTACTCGTCGGGCTGTCCCCTTTCGACGCCATCGGGCATCATGGTCGGCAGCTATCAGATGGTCGACGAGGACGGCCGGCTGTTCGATGTCGCCATTCCCGCCTTCTCGCTCGATAGCCCCTATGCGACCCGCAGCGTGAACTGATTCGAATGCCCACTGTAGAGACGTCCTCCGCCATCGAGATTCTGGCGCGCCTCGTCGCCTTCGACACGACGAGCCATAAGTCCAATCGCACGCTCATCGCCTACGTCGCAGACTATCTGGCGAGCTACGGTGTCGCCTCGCATCTCGTCCCGACGAAAGATGGCGAAAAGGCCTCGCTGTTCGCCAGCATCGGCCCCGAGGGCGTGCCCGGCATCGGCCTTTCGGGCCATACGGACGTCGTGCCCGCCGATCCCGCCGCTTGGAGCAGCGATCCCTTCTCCATGGTGAAGGCCGATGGCCGCCTCTATGGACGCGGCACCGCCGACATGAAAGGCTATCTCGCCTGCGTCCTGGCGATGGTGCCGGAGTGGACGCGCCGCCAGCTCAAGGTGCCGATGCACATCCTCTTCTCGTACGACGAGGAGGTGGGCTGCACCGGCGTGCGCCCGATGATCGCCGAACTCGGTGGCCGCCTTCCGAAACCGCGCGCCGTGATCGTTGGCGAGCCGACGTCCATGGCGGTTGTCGATGCCCACAAGGGTCCCGTGCGCTGGCACGTGGAGGTCATCGGCCGCGCGGCGCACTCGAGCATGGCGCACCTCGGCGCCAATGCGATCACCGCCGCCGCCCGCCTCATCAGCAAGCTCGCCGAGATCGAGGCGGAGCTTTCAGCTCTACCGCCGGATCCCCGCTTCACGCCGCCCCACCCCACGCTGCAGGTGACGGAGATCGCCGGCGGCATTGCGAGCAACATCGTTCCGGCCGCGTGCCACTTCGGCTTCGAGGTGCGGGCTCTACCGGGCCTCGATGCCGACGCCATCGAGCGCCGCCTTACCGAATTCGCCCAAACGGACTGCCTGCCCGCCTTGCGCCGCGTCGCCCCTGAGGCGGACGTGATCATCCGCCAGACGAACCGCGTGCCGCCGTTTGCGGCCGATTCGTCATCCGACATCGTCGCGCTGGCCTTGAAGCTTGCCGGCGAGAACGCCACCGAGGCCGTCTCGTATGCCACCGAAGCCGGGCTTTTCCAGGCAGCCGGTGTGCCCTCCGTCGTCTGCGGGCCGGGAGACATCGCCCAGGCCCACACTGCCGACGAATGGATCGCGATTTCGGAGATCGAGCGCTGCCTGGCCTTTCTGAGCCGCCTGGCAGATTGGGCTGAGACGTAACGCACAACGGCATCGCTGCCAGGTGTTGCGCATACGCGGTTAGCATCGCGTCTCACCATTGGAGCAGAGCAAGCCGGCGGGCACCCTCATGCTTCGTCATGGGGGCGCCGACATCAGCGAGGCGTCCGCCAATAAAAAAAGGCCGCTTGGGGTGCGGCCTTTAAAGTTTTGTTTTTAGTGGAGAGTGCTTCGGATATCCAAACGCTTCGGACTAATCACTGTCGCCAGCCTGGTGACTGAAAGCTGCCGGCGCAACGCGGACGCAACTTCGGGGACACGGAGAGAAACGCCGGACCGGCCTGCTCGTGGCCCACCCGACGACACGGCAAAACGATGGGACGCGGACAACTGACCAAGCCAAGCAGCCTGAGGCTTTGACCCGTCCATTTGCGGAATGCGGACGGCCAGCTCCCCAGGCTCCCCGGAGCTTGCAAAATTTTCGGATCGAGACTGTCCCGCCGCCGAACGGAGCTCCGGACGCTCGGACACATGCCCCCGGCTGCCGCCGGCGAGTGCACCCGATGCGACCTCGAGCTTGCTTCGTTCGGCTTTGAGCTTATCCCTCAGCCTTCGGATGGTGGAGGGATCGGAGACGCCGAGAGCCTTGATGGCTGTGGTCGGCTTCAGCTCCGGATCTGCATCCATCAGCTCAGCGATTCGGCGCAGCTGTGCGCGATCATCGAGCCCGCTGCCTCTCGGTCGGCCGCGGCGGCCATTTCTAGAAGGCATAATCCGGCGTCCATTCATCACGATTCGATTGCGATGAATCTTGATAAATTTCAGACGGCCTTGCCAAGGAGAAAAATGAGCAACGACAAATAGAAGCAAGGTTGTATTGAGAAATGTTGCGAAAAAGATTCCCTTCGCACACTGACGCGCGTCGCGTTTCAAAAAAGGGAGATCTCCGCCTTCGGGGCGGGCCTATTCAATGAAGCCGCGCATGCGCGCGAGATGAGCGAGCTTGACTTCCGGCCTAGCGCCCATCTGCCCGATGATCTCCGCGGCCGCGAAACTGCCGATCTGGCCTGCGGTCTTAAGATCGCACCCTCGCGCGAGCCCGAACAGGAAACCCGCCGCGTAGAGGTCTCCCGCGCCGGTGGTATCCACCACCTTGGCCACGGGCTCGGCCGAAACGAGAACCGGCGTGCCTTCGGATACGATCACGGATCCCTTCTCGCTGCGCGTCAGCACGGCGAGCCGGGTGTCGCGCGCCACGTGCCGCACGGCCTCGTCGAAGCTCGTGGTCTCGTAGAGGGCCAGGATCTCGCTTTCGTTGGCGAACAGGATGCCGATGCCGGAACGGATGAGCGCCAGGAACTCGCTTCTGTGCCTGTTGACGCAGAACGAATCCGAGAGCGTAAGCGCAACGCGCCGCCCACCGCTGTTCGCAATCGCGACCGCCTGCCGGAAGGCCGCCTTGGCCTCCTCGCGATCAAACAGATAGCCCTCGAGATAGATGATGTTGGATCTGCGGATGACGTCGGGATCCACCTCGCCCTGGTCGAGATCGGTGCTGATCCCCAGGAAGGTGTTCATTGTCCGCTGCCCGTCCGGGGTGACGAGAATGAGCGAGCGCGACGTGGCCCGGTCAGTGTCCACCACGGCCGGGGTGTTGAAGGCGACCCCCGCGGCGCGGATATCGTGGCGGAAGATGCGGCCGAACTCGTCTTCGCTCACCTTGCCGATAAAGGCCCCGCGGCCTCCGAGCGACGCGATACCGACCGCCGTATTGGCGGCCGACCCTCCGGAGATTTCGATCGCCGGACCCATGTCGCTGTAGATGGCGGCAATCGTCTCGGTATCGACGAGCCGCATGTGTCCCTTGGGGGCGCCGTGCCGGTCTAGAAAGCTGTCATCGCAGCGCCCGATGATGTCGACGATCGCGTTTCCGATCGCGACCACGTCGAATTGCGTGCCTGACATAGTCTGGATCTCCCTCCCCGTGCGCAAACCGCGCACTATAGGCATCGAGGCAGGAGACGCAACGCACGTGTCCACGGCACCGGACAGCCGTCTTCCCTACCGGGATCGCGCTGCCGAGCTTCCCTCTCTCGCCATCATGGCGAGCGCGATGAGGAGCCGCTCCGCCAGCGCGCCTTCCAGGGGACCGGCGAGCCGAGCGGACCGCGCCGCCGCCGTAATGCGCCGCAGCGCTTCCGACAGCCGCACAGCACTCCACAGGCGGCATTGCTCCGCGAAGGCGTTTTTCTGCTTGAAGTGCAGCGGCGGCCGCATCTGGCGTAACGCATCGTCGAGCGTGCGGCCCCGCTCCATTGCCGCCCGCACGCGATGTAGCCGCTGAAAATGGCGCTGCGTGGCGGCGATGATCGTCTGCGCGCTTTCGCCGGCCGACACGGCGCGCCCACACTCCGCAACCGCGCGCTGCACAAGACCCGATGCGGCCGCGAACGTCACGCGCTCGACAGCAAGCTCCGAAACATCACCGACGACGGCCTCTACGTCGTCGACGCCGATCTCCGCCTTCGGTCCCGCATAGAGGAGAAGCTTCTCGATCTCGCCGCGCGAGAGCGCCCGATCCGCACCGAGACGCTCGACAAGCGCTTCCCGTGCTTCCGGCGTGATCGTGGCGCCGGCGTCCCGCACCATGTCGCGGATGAGGTTATCGAGATCCTGCACTGCATCCGCATAGCAGGCCACCGCGGCCGTCACCGGCGATTTCTCGAACAGCGAGCGCAGAGCCTCGTCCGGCTTGAGATTTCCCGCTTCGACGATGAGCACGCCTTCGAGCGCGGCCCCCTCGACGAGCGGCCGCAGAGCCGCCGCCGTCACCCGCCGGCTAGCCACGGTACGGACGATCTTCGGTCCCCCGAACATCGGCACTGTCCCGAGTTCGACAGCGAGCCGCTCTATGCCTCCTTCGAGATCGGCATCATCGAGCCGGATTACCTCGCCCGGCGGATCGAACCGGGCCGCCACCGCCTTGGCCAGCGCTTGCGCCCGCTCGCTGATGAGCCCCGCGTCCGCCCCGAAAAACAGGACAGCCCGGATCTTTGGATCGGGTGATGACAGAAAGGCCTGGGCCTGATGCGCCTTAACCGCGACCATGGGCGGACGCGCGCCTAGGCCGCGTTGGAGAGGTGCGCCGAAAGCCTGGCCTTGAGATCCTCGGCGATCACCTTCGCCGCGCGATCCTCCGCATCTTCACGCGCGCGCACATTGGAGAAGATCGACTTGTTGCGCTCGAAGCTCGCGCGGCCGTAGCTCGTGCCCGAGAGCAGGACAGCCCGATCGGAAATGCGGACGAGTTGGAACTTGGCTTCGACGTTGTAGATCTGACCGCGGGATTCACCATCCAGCTTGACCAGCGTCGAGGTCACGCTCTCGCGGATCGCCACCTCGAGGCGCGTGTCGGGCTCGATCGCCTCGCCGCCGCCGCCGGTGGCATGAAAGATGAGCTCGTTACGGATTTGCTGGCCAACGCGACCCGGAATGGACGCCACTGAAACGCGCGCCAGCCGCTCGTCGGCCTGCGCGCCGCCGAACGCCGACGAGCCGTAAAGGGGACGAAACCCGCCATTGCCGCATCCGGCCAGCACCGGTGCGACAAGCACGGCCGTGAGCAGCAGCCGCGACATGGCCCGCCACCCGCCTGCCGCGCGGCTCAAATGGCTTTTGGTGCCGCCGCTCGAACGCATGATCCCGCCTGCCTCAACCCGCGACCGCTTCGAGCCTTATGAATCCGAAGGACGAAACCAGCCTCGCCACCTTTGGAGTCAGCACGCTCTAGCCAACCACGTTCACGATTCTTTGCGGCACGACGATGATCTTTTTCGGCTCACGCCCATCGAGCGCCCGCACCACCGGCTCGAGCTTCAGGGCCGCGGCCTTGATCTCGTCTTCCGCAGCATCGCGCGCAATGAGAAGCTCATCGCGGCGCTTGCCATTCACCTGTACGGCAATGGTGATCTTATCGTCAACGAGCAACCCGGCATCGACCGCCGGCCAGGGCTGATTGGCCAGCAACGTGTTGTATCCGAGCCGCGCCCAGCACTCCTCACCGAGGTGAGGCATCATCGGGCCGATCATCTGCACGAAGAGCTCGCCGGCCTCCCGCAGCGCCCAGGCCATGCCCTCGCTTTCTTTATTGGCTCCAGCCTTCGCCACCGCTGCCGAGATGGCGTTCGCGAACTCGTAGATCTGCGCGACGGCCACGTTGAAGCGCAGGGCTTCGAAGCTGTGCGCCACCGCATGGACCGACTTGTGGGCGGCGCGCCGGAGCGCCAGGGCCTCGACTGAGAATGCCGCAGGTTGAGGCGCCCCTGGGCCTGCCGCCTTCCCGGCAACATCCTCGACCAGGCGCCAGACCCGCTGCACGAAGCGCCCGGCACCCTGAATGCCAGCCTCCGTCCACACCACGTCGCGCTCCGGCGGGCTATCCGAGAGCATGAACCAGCGGGCGCAGTCCGCGCCCCAGCTCTCGATGATGTCGTCCGGATCGACGAGGTTCTTCTTCGACTTCGACATCTTCTCGATGGACCCGATCATGGCCGGCTTGCCAGTGGCCGCCTCTACGGCCCGCCGCGCGCCGCCTTCGCCTTCGAGGAGCACCTCGCTCGGCAGCAGCCAGCCCCCGCCTTCGGACTTATAGGTCTCGTGCGTCACCATCCCCTGCGTGAACAGCGCCGCGAACGGCTCGCGCAGGTGCTTTGCCCCGTGGCCGGTATCCGAAATGGCCCGGAAGAAGAAGCGCGAGTAGAGAAGATGCAGAATCGCGTGCTCGATGCCTCCGATGTACTGGTCGACGGGCAGCCAGTAATCCGCCCATTCGGCCTCGATCGGCTCCGCTGCATGAGGCGCCGTGAAGCGCGCGAAATACCAGGAGCTATCAACGAACGTATCCATCGTGTCCGTTTCGCGCTCCGCGGGCTGTCCGCACTTGGGGCAATCCACGTGCTTCCAGGTCGGATGCCGGTCGAGGGGGTTGCCCGGCTTATCGAAGCTCGCATCGTCCGGCAGCCTGACGGGCAGATCCTGGGCCGGCACCGGAACGATGCCGCAGCTCTTGCAATGGATGATCGGAAACGGGCAGCCCCAATAGCGCTGCCGCGAGATTCCCCAGTCGCGCAGCCGGTAGTTCACCTTGCGCCGGCCGACGGGCTTCCCCGCGAGAGAAAGCTCCTCGAGCCGCTTCGCCGCCGCCTCAAAGGCCTCCTCCGTCGAGAGCCCATCGAGAAAGCGCGAGTTGATCATCGTCCCGTCGCCATCAACGGCCTCATCGTCAACCGTGAACCCGTCAGCGTTCGCGCCCGGCGGCAGAATGACGGGAATGACCGGAAGCCCATAGGCGCGCGCGAAATCGAGGTCGCGCTGGTCGCCGGCGGGACAGCCGAAAATGGCGCCGGTGCCGTAGTCCATGAGGACGAAGTTCGCCACATAGACCGGCACCTGCCACTCGGGATCGAACGGATGCACCGCCCGAATGCCGGTGTCGAAGCCGCGCTTCTCGGCGCTTTCGAGATCAGCGACCGAGGTGCCCATGCGCCGGCATTCGTCGCAGAATGCCGCCAGCTCGGGATTGCGGGCTGCCGCCGCTTTGGCCAGCGGATGATCCGGCGCGATGGCCATGAACGAGGCGCCGAACAGCGTATCGGGCCGGGTCGTGTAGATCTCGAGCTCGGAATGCCCTTCCGGTGCCGACGTGGCATCGAGCGCCCATCGCACCAGCATGCCTTCCGAGCGCCCGATCCAGTTCGCCTGCATCAGGCGCACCTTCTCCGGCCACTTGTCGAGCGTGCCGAGCGCTTCGAGAAGCTCATCGGAATAGGCGGTGATCTTGAAGAACCACTGCGTCAGCTCCCGCTGCTCGACGAGCGCGCCCGAGCGCCAGCCCCGCCCATCGATCACCTGCTCGTTGGCGAGCACCGTATGGTCCACCGGATCCCAGTTGACCTTGGAGCTCTTCCGATAGGCGAGACCCTTCTCGAAAAGGTCGAGGAAGAGCGTCTGCTGGTGCTTGTAGTAATCGGGGCTGCAGGTGGCGATCTCCCGGCTCCAGTCGAGCGAGAGTCCCATAGAACGGAGCTGCCCCTTCATCGTCTCGATGTTGGCATAGGTCCATTCGGCAGGATGCGTCTTGCGCTCGATGGCCGCGTTCTCTGCCGGCATGCCGAACGCATCCCAGCCCATCGGATGCAGCACGTTGAAGCCCTGGGCCCGCTTGAAGCGCGCCACCACGTCTCCCATGGCGTAGTTGCGCACATGCCCCATGTGGATACGCCCCGAAGGATACGGGAACATCTCGAGGACATAGCACTTGGGCCGGCTGCGATCGTCGGAGGCTCGGAAGATCTGGCCCTCGTCCCAGATCTTCTGCCAGTGCTTCTCGCGTGCAGGCGCGTTGTACCGTTCGGTGGGCATGGGAGCGTTTCGTGCTTTCGGTGTTCAGGTTGGGCGCGTACTAAGCCCCAAAGGGCCGTGCGGTTCAAGGCGACGACGGGGAGAAAATCGCGCGCCGGCAGGGGATGCGGCGGAGCGCGCCGAGCGCTCCGAAATTGCCATCCCACGGCCCGAGTGACGGCGACAAAAGCGACATCTACCATGTTAGATGTTGATATGATTGGGCTTTGCCGTCACACCCTGCTGAGGACGCTCCGCACTGGACAGGGGCATCCTGCCGCAAGGATCGTCACGTCGCTTTCTGCCGCTGCCGGGCGAGAGCCCGGTGTCCGGCCGACCGAATGGAAAACCGATGACCGCTACCGCCGCACAGTCTCCCGCCGCCGCCATCGCCGACATCGAGCAGCGCATCGCCGCCGCAGCGCGCGAGGCGGGGCGCGATCCATCGGCCGCGCACCTGATCGCGGTCACCAAGACCTTCGATGCCGACGCCATCATCCCCGCTCTCGAAGCCGGCCATCGCCTATTCGGCGAGAACCGCGTGCAGGAGGCAAAAGCCAAGTGGCCAGCACTGCGCGAGCGCTATCCGGACCTTGCCCTGCACCTCATCGGCCCCTTGCAGTCCAACAAGACTCGCGAGGCCGTCGCCCTGTTCGACGCTATCCATACCGTTGATCGCCCGAAGATCGCGCGCGCCATCGCCGAGGAGCAGAAGCACCAGGGCAAGCGCCTCAAGCTTTTTATTCAGGTCAACACCGGAGAAGAGCCGCAGAAGGCGGGCATTCCCCCCAAGGAGGCCGCCGCTTTCCTCGCCCACTGCCGGGACGAATTGGGTCTGGAGATCGCCGGCCTCATGTGCATTCCTCCCCAGGAGGAGGAGGCTGCCGTTCATTTCGCGTTCCTGGCGAAGCTCGCGGGCGATCTCGGCCTTTCCGAGCTCAGCATGGGCATGAGCGGCGACTTCGAGACGGCGGCGGCTTTCGGCGCCACCTACGTTCGCGTCGGCTCCGCCATCTTCGGTGCCCGCTGAGCCTCGATAATCTTCTCGCAGCTTATCCACTGCTCGCGCAACCCGCGCCGCCCGGGTTGCAACGGCCGATGCTAGCCTTTGGCCGGTGATTCGCTTTTGTAGCTCCTGCCCAGGAGCAGAGAGGCCGGCATGACAGCAACTGCCCTCAAAGTGGCCGAGATCGAGGCCGACGCCGCTGCCGCCGATGCTGCGCGCGACGCCCGTGCCGAAGTTCTGGAAAAAGCCGCCGCGAAATCCCGCACGCAGCCCGCGCGCCGCAAAGCGCCGCGGAAGCGCGCTTCCGACGGCTGGCATCGCTTTGTCGTCGACATCTGGATCACCGACTTCAACTTCACCGAATTCGGCATCTACAAGCGCTCGCGCAACCGCGCCAAATCCCGCCAGTTCACGACCGACATGGATATCTTCGGCGAGATTACCGAGGACGGAAAGCGCACCGGGGTCTTCGGATATCGCGAGGACGCCTGGAAGAAGGCCGAGGGGATGGACAAGCGGCTCGTCTTCAAGCTGTTCACCGAAAGCTTGAACTGGCGCGCCACCATGGACCTGATGGTCGGGCGCTCCCTGCAGCAGACCATCGGCGCCCGCGGCCTACCGGTGATGACCTACTCCATCAACACCAGCGACGATAAGTACATCATCTATCTCGAGCGCTCGGCAAGCAAATGGCCGTTCATGCCAGAGAATTTCTCGTTCTTCATCGTCGATAGCTCCGGGACGCCCGAGTTTTACCGCCTGAAGCGGGCCTTCATAAACCTCGGCGGCGATTACGCGCTGATCAATCAGCACGGGGAAACCGTCGGCTATCTCGACGGCCGGGTGTTCTCGATCGGCGGCAAGTGGAAAGGCCAGGTACGGGCCGGTGCCGACAAGCGCCTTCTCACCGTGCTGAAGCTATTCGGCGCCATGATGATCTTCAACGGCGACTGCCGTCGCCACATGCGGCGCCTTTATAAAGGCATGCTCGCCGGCAAGGTGACGCCGAAGCTCGACCGCCAAGAGGCCGATCTTTACATGAACCCCCGCCGCGTCCGCTGAGCCGGCTTAACGCCGCCGCAGCGTGAGCAGCGGACGCCTCCTGCTCAATGGAGCGTATTGGAGGCCGAAGGCGTCGTCACGGGCACGTCCTTTCCGGTCGCCTCGCTGGCGACCGGGCCGCCGAACTCCGCGAGCCATCCGTCGATCTCCCGCAGCTCTTCGACGAACATAGAGAGCCGCCCCGAGATCTTGTCGATGAAGTGCTCGGCCAGCGTCGGATCCGCCGTCATCAGCGCCAGCATCTCGGAGCGCGTGATCCTGAGCGCCCGGACTGGCGTGCGCGCCACCACGGTGGACGTACACTCCGTCTCGATCAGCATGGTCATCTCGGCAATAAGCGCACCGGCCGGGATCGCTTCGTTACCGCCGGCCTCGAGCCCCGGACCTTCCGTGCGCACCGCCTCTCCCGAAACCAGAAGCACCGCCGCGTCGGCTTCGTCATGCGCCGCCACGATCACGTCGCCGGGCTTGTAGACGATGCGATCTGCGCGCCGCGCGATCTCGGAAAGCTGCAGCGGCTTCAGCCCCTGGAACAGGGGCACGTTGAGGAGTGGAAGCACGAGCGCATCGGTGGCCATTGCCAGATCCCCGCCATCAAACTTGGTCGAGGGGAAAGCTCATGCGATTCGGCCTTTCGGTCCAGGCTCGGCGCGAGGGGCTGTTGATTGCGCTCGAACAAGCTGTTCAAGACATCAGCCGGTAGCCGCCGGTCTCGGTCACGAGGATCTCCGCATTCGACGGATCCTTCTCGATCTTCTGCCTCAGCCGGTAGATGTGCGTCTCGAGCGTGTGCGTGGTGACGCTGGCGTGGTAGCCCCACACCTCGTGCAGCAGCGTCTCGCGCGAGACCACCTTGTCCCCCGTCCGGTAGAGAAACTTGAGGATCGCCGTCTCCTTCTCGGTCAGGCGGATCTTGCCGCCCTTCTCGTCGATCATCAGCTTGGAGGCCGGCTTGAACGTGTAGGGCCCGATGGTGAATATCGCGTCCTCGCTCTGCTCGTGCTGGCGGAGCTGGGCGCGGATGCGCGCCAGCAGCACGGCAAACTTGAACGGTTTCGTCACATAGTCGTTCGCGCCGGCGTCGAGCCCGAGGATCTGGTCCGCATCGCTATCGTTGGCCGTCAGCATGATGATGGGGCTCTTGAAGCCGCCCTTGCGCAGGAGGCGCACCGCCTCGCGCCCGTCCATGTCGGGCAGTCCGACGTCGAACACGATGAGATCGTGATGCCCGCTCTTGGCCGCTTCGATGCCCTTGCCGGCGGTGCCGGCGACCGACACGTCGAACTCCTCGTGCAGGGCCAGTTGATCCTGCAGAGACCCACGGAGATCCTCGTCGTCGTCGACGAGAAGGATCTTGCGCGCAGTGCTCATTCTAGACGGCTCCCAATCTTAAGTCGCACCAGAGCCCGATCGTTCGGGATATGAGCTTGCCGGAGTGGCCAGTAGAAAAGCTCGCATCAAGACCGTGGCTCAGGCGCCTGGACAAAGACCTGGAGCGCGTTTACGCGGCCGGATTGGAACCCGGCAAGGAAAAGCGCTCCAGATGCATCCTCTTAGCATCTGCGTCCGGCCTGAGGTAGGGTGCCGTCCGCCGCCTGAGGGAAACCCCGTCGCCGAGGGAACTTTGCCATCATCGCCCGTAGAATAGTGGTCAGAAGCCTCAACGCCCGCAGCACCACAGGCCGGCTCACCTGCGGACATCTCGTCGTGCCATGTGCCCTTGGCCGTAGCGGGATCGGCGCCTTGAAACGCGAGGGCGACGGCAAGACACCGCGCGGCCGGTTTCGCCTCGAAAATGCGCTGTTCCGGACGGATCGGCTGATACGGCCGAAGACCGGCCTGCCGGTTAACGCCTCGGCTCCGGATGATGGCTGGTGCGATGCAGCAAGCGATCGCAATTACAACCGCCGCATCCGCCATCCCTATCCCTCGAGCGCCGAGCGCCTATGGCGGGACGACGGCCTTTACGACGCCCTCGTGGTCATCGATTACAACCGTCGCCCCCGCCGCCGCGGAGCCGGAAGCGCCATCTTCCTGCATGTTGCCGAAAAGGGCCTGAAGCCCACGGAAGGCTGCGTCGCGCTGCGGCGCAGCGATCTTCTCAAGGTGATGGCCCGCCTCGGACGGCGCACCCGCCTCGTGATTGTCTGACGCCGCGCCTAGAGTGCTTCCGGAAAAGTAGGAACCGGTTCTCCGAAAAGAAGCACGACGAAATAAGTACTTAGAGCCGTTCCCCGTTTCCACTTAAACCGGAACGGCTCTAAGAGCCTTGCGCCGCGCGGCGCCAGCGCGGCTCACCCGCCTACTGCACGACCTCGCCATGCAGGCTGATGTCGAGGCCTTCGACCTCCTCGGCCGCCGTCACGCGCAGGCCCATCACCATTTTGATGAGCATGAGGATGACGAACGTCGCCACCGCGCACCAGACCACCGTGGCCAGCACGCCGTAGATCTGGATCCACACCTGCCCCACGTTGCCCTCGATCGCGCCCGCCGTGCCGCCGACCGCAGCCCGGGCGAACACGCCGGTCAACACCGCGCCGACGATACCGCCGACGCCATGCACCCCGAACACGTCGAGGCTGTCGTCGTAGCCGAACGTCCGCTTCACCGCCGTCGCAAAAACATAGCAGATGACGCCGGCCGCGACGCCGATGACGAGCGCGCCCACCGGATCGACGAAGCCGGCTGCCGGGGTGATGGCGACAAGGCCGGCGATGGCGCCGGAGGTGGCGCCGAGCACGGTGGGCTTGCGGTGCACGATCCATTCGGCCGCGAGCCAGCCGAGCACGGCCGCGGCGGTCGCGACCTGCGTTACGAGCGCGGCCATGGCGGCCGAGCCATTCGCCGCCGCTGCCGATCCCGCATTGAAGCCGAACCAGCCGACCCACAGCAGCGAGGCGCCGATCAGCGTCAGCACGAGGTTATGCGGCGCCAGGTTCTCGGTACCGTATCCCTTGCGCTTGCCCAGCACGAGCGCCGCCACGAGCCCCGCGATACCGGCATTGATATGCACCACCGTGCCGCCGGCAAAATCGAGCACGCCATCCTTGCTGAGGAAGCCGCCGCCCCACACCCAGTGGCAAACCGGCGCGTAGACCACGAGGCTCCACAGCGCCAGGAACACGAGCAGGCTCGAAAACTTCATGCGATCGACGACGGAGCCCACGATCAGCGCCGGCGTGATGGCGAAAAAGGTCATCTGGAACATGACGAAGAGCGATTCCGGAATGGTCCCGGAAAGCGACTCCTTGGTGACGCCGGCGAGCAGAGCCTTTTCGACGCCCCCGATGTAGGACTGAAGGGGCCCGCCGTCGGAGAACGCGAGGCTGTAGCCGATCAGCATCCAGAGGACGGACTGCACCGCCACGGCGGTGAACACCATGGCCGTCGTATTGAGCACGTTCTTCTTCCGCACCATGCCCCCGTAGAACAGGGCGAGGCCGGGAATGCTCATCAAAAGCACGATCACGCTCGAGACGAGCATCCATGCGGTGTCCCCGGAATCGAGCACCACCGTGGCCGCTGCGGGTGCGGCTTCGGCGGCGACCTCCTGGGCGAGCGCCGGCAGCGTGGTGAGCAGGATCGCGGCGATGGCGGCGAGACCGGCTGTGGAGCGCATAAGCAGGCTGGGCTTCATTTCGTGAACTCCCCTTGGTTTCAGGATCAAAGCGCCGCGTCGTCGGCCTCACCCGTGCGGATGCGCAGGGTGTGCTCGATCGGAGAGACGAAAATCTTGCCGTCGCCGATCTGGCCGGTTTTCGCCGCGGTCGCGATGGCGTCCACGGCCCGTTCGGCGAGCGCGCTCGCAACGGCCACCTCGATCTTGATTTTCGGCAGGAAGCTCACGGCGTACTCGGCGCCGCGGTAGATCTCCGTATGGCCCTTTTGCCGGCCGTAACCTTTCACCTCGGTCACGGTCATGCCCTCGAGCCCCATATCGATCAGGCTGGATCGGACTTCGTCCAGCTTGAAAGGCTTGATGATGGCAGTGATCAGTTTCATGGAGCGCACCCCTTGAGCTTGGTCTCGATGTCCTTTCGGAAGCGCGAGACCGTCCGCCGACCACCGCCGGGTAGCGCCCGACAACGGTCAACGAACGAGAGTCAAAAGGTGTGCCAAGCGACGGCTTGCCACCTACTTCATTGAGATAAAAACGAATTCCTACCTATGCACTTGGAAAGCAGGCAGCGGAGCCCGGCAGAAGCGCATAGATTTCGGGCAATGCATGCAAGTTGCTGATTATTTAATCACGTAAGCCGTCTGTCGTTTGCGGATCAGTCCTTCCTGCACCGTCGAGGCCACGAGCCGCCCATCACGGGTGAAGAAACTGCCGCGGCAGAGACCTCGGGCGCCCGAGGCGCTCGGGCTATCCTGGGCGTAGAGCAGCCATTCGTCGGCCCGGAACGGCCGGTGCAGCCATAACGCGTGATCAAGGCTCGCGAGCTGGATATCGCGGTCGAACAACAGCTTTCCATGCGCGATCAGCGCCGTGTCGAGCAGCGTGAAATCGGAGGCGTAGGCCAGCACGCACTGGTGTTGGCGGAGGTCGTCCGAAAGCCGTCCGTTCGCCTTGAGCCAGATATGCTGCACGGGCGGATGCTGCGGCTCGCGGCTGAGATAGCGAGACACGTCCACGGGCCGGAGCTCGATGGGGTTCTCCCGCTGCCAATAGCTGCGCATGTCGGGAGGGAGCGCCTCGATCAGCTCCGCAACCCGCTCCGCCGCCGAAGGCAGCGCTTCGGGCGGCGGCACCTCGGGCATCTCTGTTGCGTGCTCATACCCGTCCTCGTCCTTCTGGAACGAGGCGCTCATGGCAAAGATCGCGCGGCCGTGTTGGATGGCCTTCACTCGCCGCGTGGTGAAGCTGCCGCCATCCCGGAGGCGCTCGACCTCGTAGATGATGGGATGAGCCGGATCGCCTGGCAGCAGAAAGTAGGCGTGGAGCGAATGGGCTGTGCGCGGCTCCTCCACGGTGCGCCCCGCCGCCGTCAGCGCCTGTCCAAGCACCTGCCCACCGTAAACGCGCTGCCACCCGTTCTGCGGACTGATGCCACGGAACAGATTGACCTCAAGCTGCTCGAGATCCAGCACCTCCAGCAGTCCCGCGAGCGCACGGCACGGTTGCTCTCGTCCATTGGACATGCGACGGTCTCCGGAAAAGCAGCCTCTGATCAAGGGGATGAGAGATGGGGCGCTCCGGCTGGCCGGTCAAGGCGACCGGATGCCGTCAAGCTGGCCAGAAAATTTTAGAGCGTTTCACACTACAAAGACGCGACCATCACGTGTGAACGCGCTCGAGAGACACATGGCCTAGAGCCGTTCCGCTTTAGGTGGAATCGGGGAACGGCTCTAAGTTTTTGTTCCTTCGTGCTTCTTAACGGAAAACCGGTTCCCACTTTTCCGGAAGCACTCTAGACACCTGAAACCGACACTGCGGACTGCCATGACCGACATGCGAGCAACCCAGCGCTTCGACATCGTCATCTCGGGAGCGAGCTTCGCCGGCCTCGCGCTTGCTCGTGCCCTGGCGCGGGGCTCTAACGGCGCCGTCCGCATCGCCATCGTCGATCGCGCCATCCGCAAGGAAACGGCAACGCCGGACGCCCGCGCCTTTGCGCTCTCCGCCGGCGCGCGCCGCATGCTGGACGCACTCGGCATCTGGTCCGAGATCGCCGGCGAAGCCCAGGCCGTGAGCGAGATCGAAATTACGGACTCGAGCCTCGAGGCAGGCATCCGCCCGGTCCTGCTCCGCTACGATAACCGCATCGGCGAGGCGAAGAGCCAGGGCAAGCTCGCGGAGCCCGCAAGCCATATCGTCCCGGCCTCGGCCTTCGAAGCAGCCCTTTACCGCGCCGCGACCGCGGATCCAAGCCTGACCCTGATCGCCCCTGCCGAGATCGCGCGCTTTACCGATATCGGCAGCGCCATGGCCATCACGCTCGCCGATGGGACCAGCGTCACCGCGTCGCTTCTCGTCGGCGCCGAAGGCCGCCGCTCCGCATCGCGCGACGCGGCGCGCATCAAGACGGTTGGCTGGCGTTACGGCCAGACCGCGATCGTGACCACCATCGCTCACGAGCGCCCGCACGGCGGCCGCGCCATCCAGCATTTTCTACCCGGTGGCCCGTTCGCCATCCTGCCGCTTCCAAACAACCGCGCTTGCCTTACATGGACCGAGGACGCGGAAGAGGCCAAACGCATCCTCGCCCTCGATGACGCGGGCTTTCTCGCTGAGGTGGAAACGCGCATCGCCGGCCGCCTGGGCGCGGTCGAGGTCGTCGGCCCGCGCCAGTCCTGGCCCCTCGAGATGCACCTTGCGCGCGCCTACGTCGCGCCGCGCTTTGCGCTCATCGGCGACGCCGCCCACGGCGTGCACCCGATTGCCGGCCAGGGCGTGAACCTCGCCTTCCGCGACGTCGCCGCGCTCGCGGAGGTGATCGTTGACGCCCTCCGCCTTGGCCTAGATCCCGGCAGCATGCAGAGCCTCGAACGCTACGAGCGGTGGCGCCGGTTCGACAGCTTCGCGTCTGCCGCCGTCTTCGATGGCTTGAACCGATTGTTCTCGAACGACGTCCTGCTCATTCGCGCCGCGCGTGAGTTCGGACTCGGCCTCGTCGACCGCCTGCCGAGCTTGAAGCAGCATCTGGTTGCGGAAGCCGCCGGCCTCACCGGCGAGCCGCCACGCCTGTTCCGATCCGAGCCGCTCTGACCCGACGAGGCGCCTGCAACGGAGGCGCGCTCAAGCCTCATCCGTCCCGGCCGCGGCCCGGTCACCCGCGTCCACCTCCTCTGGCGGCACCAGAACGATTATACCCTGGTCGAAATCGATGCGGCGCACGACCGCTTCCATCATCGGATAGAGCACCGTCCGCGTGGCGCCTGCGGGTCTAACTTCGAGGATATCGCCGGCCCCGAAATTGAGCACGCCGACTACGCGGCCGAGCGGCTTCGTCTCCTCCGTCACAGCGGCAAGCCCGACCAGATCCGTGTGGTAGTACTCGCCCTCCTCAGGATCCGGCAACTTATCCCTCTCGACGTAGAGCGCCGCGCCCTTGAGCGCCTCCGCCTGTGTGCGGTCTCCAACGCCGGCGACGCGGCAAATCAGCCCCTTCCCCGTCGCCCCCTCCACCTCGAGCTCGAAACGGGCACCGCCCCCTTCGTCCTCGAGCGCCCCGTAGCCGGCGATCGCTTCGGGATCTTCCGTATAGCTGCGCACGAGCACGGCGCCCTTCACGCCATGCGCGCCCACGATATGGCCGAGCAGCACCCGCCGCTTGCGTCTCTGTTCGTCCGCACCAACGTCAGTCATCGTAAAGCGCCATCATCCAGCCGTTGCTGTTCATGCCAGAGAACCGAGATACCGAAGCTCGACCATGATCATCTCTCCCCCGATCTCGACCGTCGTGGTCGAAACCGGCGGCGATGGCGAAAAGCGTGCCGAGAGGTCGAGGAGCGCGCCCTCCGGTCCCGCTTCGTGCCCGGTGAGCAACGCACCATAGGGAGGAACGGCGAGGCGCACCTCTACGATGGCCTCGCGCCTCGCGGCATCATAACTGAAGCAGCCCTTGAAGACACCTCCGTGCCGGTCCGAGCCAAGAATACGCCCCTCCCGGAGCACGGCGAGGCCATCGCTGCGCAGGCTTCCGCTCCCTCCGCCAGCCGCCTCGCCATGTGCAAACACGAGCCCATACACGCCATCGTCCAGCATCACGCAACCTATGGTATTCACAGCTCGAAGCCATCAGACTTGCGCTGGGCGAGCGTTCCGTTTTCTCGCCCGTACCGTTCTTTTTTACCCGCACGCTACCATCGATTGCACAGTCTCACCCGCCCCAGGCGGCCTGCATCCTTAAATTGTATGAAACGTTACGAATTGCGTTGGCCGCGCGTGGGACTAGCGGCGAGCCTAGCCATGCGGCTCCGCGCCTTCATCGCCGCGCCGCCTCGAAGTAGGCGGCCAAAAAGCGCTGATAGATGGCGGTCAAGCGTGTGAGGTCCTGCACCGCCACATGCTCGTCGACGGCATGGATGGTCGCATTGACGAGACCGAATTCCACCACCTCGCAGAGGTCTTTTATGAACCGCGCGTCCGAGGTGCCGCCGCCCGTGGTGAGCACAGGTGTGCGTCCCGTCTCGGCGGCAACTGCGGCGCTCAGCGTTTCGACGAGGACGCCGGGCTTGGTCAGGAACACCTCGCCGGTGCCGGAAAATGCAAGATCGTAGCTGGCGCCGCAGGCAACCGCCGCCGCATCACAGTGACCACGCACCCAGGCCTCGATCGTCGGGCGCCGCCAGGCGTCGTTGTAGCGAACGTTGAGCGTCGCGCGTGCTTCACCCGGAATGACGTTCGCCGCGTGATTTGGCACCGAAAGCACCGTCACCTGCAAGTTCGACGGCTCGAAATGCTCGGTCCCCCGATCGATCTCGGCCGATATGAGCCGGTCGAGAATGCGCACCAGCTTGGGGATCGGATTATCGGCCTTTCGCGGATACGCGGCGTGCCCCTGCTGGCCATGCACGACGATGTCCGCCGTCAGCGAGCCCCGCCGCCCGATCTTGATTTCATCACCGAGCGCAGTCGGGTTCGAGGGCTCGCCTACGAGGCAGCCATCCAGCGCTTCGCCACGGGCGTGCAGCCAGTCGAGCAGCTTCGCAGTGCCGTTAATGGACGGCCCTTCCTCATCACCGGTGATCAGGAGCGAGATCGAGCCCGCAGCCATACCATCGCCCCGCGCGAGGTAGCGGAGGGCCGCCGCCACGAAGCAGGCGATCGCCCCTTTCATGTCCGCCGCCCCGCGGCCATAGAGGCGGCCATCGCGGATGTCTCCGCCAAACGGCGGCACCGACCAGGCGCTGATATCGCCCGCCGGAACCACATCCGTGTGTCCGGCGAATGCAAGGTAAGGAGCGCTGTCACCGATCCGCGCGTAAAGGTTTTCGACATCCGGCGTGCCCGGCTCGCTGAACGTCACGCGGTGGCACGCAAAGCCTGCGCCGGCGAGCACGCCTTCGAGAAGCGTCAGCGCCCCGCCCTCCGCCGGCGTCACGCTCTCGCAGCGGATCAAAGCCTGCGCGAGCGCGATCGGATCTTGCGGGTCGAGGGCCATGTATCCGCCTTTCGGCGTATCGCTGGAATGGGCTTCAGTCTCGCAGAAGCTCGTTGATGGATGTCTTGGAGCGCGTCTTCTCGTCGACACGCTTCACGATGACGGCGCAATAAAGGTTCGGTCCCGGCTCTCCGTTGGGCAGCGATCTGCCGGCCATTGAGCCCGACACGACCACCGAATAGGGCGGCACGCGGCCGAAGTGCTTCTCGCCTGTTGTCCGGTCGACGATGGTCGTGGAAGCGCCGAGATAGACGCCCATGGAGAGCACCGAGCCCTCGCCCACGATCACGCCCTCGGCCACCTCCGCCCGGGCGCCGATGAAGCAGTTGTCCTCGATGATGACGGGTGCCGCCTGCAAGGGCTCGAGCACGCCGCCGATGCCGGCGCCGCCGGAGATGTGGCAGTTCTTGCCGATCTGAGCGCAGGATCCGACGGTCGCCCACGTGTCGACCATGGTTCCGGCATCGACGTAGGCGCCGATGTTAATGAATGACGGCAGCAGCACTGCTCCCGGCGCGATATAGGCAGAGCGGCGCACGTAGGCGCCCGGCAACACACGGAAGCCCGCGGCCTTGAAACTCTCGTCGGACCAGCCAGCGAATTTGGGCGCCACCTTGTCCCAATAGAACGAACCGGCCGGGCCACCGGAGATCCGTTCCATGTCGTTGAGGCGGAATGAGAGCAGGAGCGCTTTCTTGAGCCACTGGTTGACGATCCAGTCGCCGTCCACCTTCTCGGCGACGCGCAGCTTGCCCTTATCGAGGCGATCGAGCGCGGCCTCGACAGCATCGCGCACTTCGCCCTTGGTGGCCGAGCTGACGCCGTCGCGGCGCTCCCAGGCCTGCTCGATCGTCGTCTGGAGGTCGCTCATGCGATCACCCGGTCCTTCGCATCCGGCAGGCGTTCATGAAGGTCTTGCGAAAAGCTGTCAATGCATCACCGCGACACGTGCGCCCCCGGCGCCTGCACCGACATTTTGACGCCCGCAGCAAACCTCACGTTAACAGGATCCGGTTAATCTTAAGCTGCGCGCCCGTTCGCGATCCCATTGCGGCGTTCATGCACGATCAGTCGACAGTAATGCGTAACGGAGGTCTCCGTGGGCAGGATCCAGGAGCACGGCCCCGGCGGCGCCGTCACGGCCGGACCGTGGGGCACAAGAGACAGCTTCGTGGCGGAGACCGCCATTTCGCTCGACAGGCTCGCGGCAAAGATCGAACGCCTCGAACGGCGGGAGGAAGCGCTGCGGGCAGAAGTGGCCGAGCTTGCTGAACACGCCGCGCACGCCAACCGTCTCCACGCGCTTGCCGAGAGCCTCAGAAACTCGCGCGACTTCAAGCTCGACGAAATGAGCCGGACAATGAAAAGCGTCCGCTCGCGGCTTGACGCCATCGAAGGGCCGCGCGCGGAATTCAACGGCCTTGCCTGCAAAAGCTTCATTACCGTCGACCGCAGGCTGGCGGAGCTTGCGGCCATCGGCGCGCGGGAAGCCCGTCTCGCCTGGCGCGCCCACGCGGGCATCGCGCTCGCAGGTGTCCTCGCAATCCTGCTTCTGGCGACGGCCGGCGGCTTCACCGCTTGAACCGTCGTTTCAGTTCGAGGCCGCGGATGTTTTGAGCGCGTCCTCGATCAGCGCTTTCGCATCCGCTGAATCCCATTCCGCCGGCCCCGGCAGGCGGCCGATCTCCCGACCTTCCGGATCGATCAGGATCGTCGTCGGCAAGCCGACCGTCTTGAGCGCCGAGCCCGACCGCGTGCTCGGGTCGGCATAGAGCTTGAGCGACTTGACGCCGATCTCGTCGAGAAATTTCCGCGCTGCCTCGAGGCCGGTGCGATCCACCGCCAGAGCGACGACCTCGAAAGCATCCGACCCAAGCTCGGTCTGTAGCCGGTCGAGCGACGGCATTTCCTCCCGGCAGGGGGCGCACCAGGTGGCCCAAAGGTTGAGAAGAATGGTCTTGCCGCGGAAGCTCGACAGCGTTGTGTCTGCGCCCGCCGCATCGACGAACCCCACGTTAGCCAGCGGCTCCGGCGTGCTTTTGTAGACGAAGGCCGGCATGCCCGGGGCGCGCCGGCGCGTGGCGGATGAGCTGGCTCCAGAGTCGCTGGCTGTTGGTGCGGCAGGAAGGCCGGTGTTGTCAGGCCGGCCAAGCGTGACGTATACCGCCGCAAAGCCGGCAACGGCCGCGATCGCGGCCAGGGCAACGACGGCCGCGAAGCTTCGTCTGGGTACGGGGGGCGTAGTGTTCATTACCTGTTTTCGATCCTTCGAGGGAATGTCGTTGGCCTTTGTCGCGCTTGCGCCCTAGTCCTTGCATCCCCTAGTTCTTGCATCTTTGAGCCTCCTCATCGGAAGGCCGGCCGGTTCTTCCTCATCCGAACGCACACCAGGGTCTTGCGGAGGGCCCCTTCCGTGACAGAAAAAAAAGCCAATAAAATGTGGGGCGGCCGCTTTGCCGCCTCGCCGGCTGAGATCATGGAGGAGATTAATGCCTCCATCTCATTCGACAAGGTGCTGGCGCCGCAAGACATCCGCGGCTCGAAGGCGCACGCAGCGATGCTCTGCGAAACCGGCATCATCACCAAAAGCGACGCGCGCGAGATCCTGCACGGGCTCGATCAGGTGGCGGCCGAGATCGCCGACGGAAGCTTCAAATTCTCCCGCGCACTCGAAGACGTACATATGAACGTCGAGAGCCGCCTCAAGGACATCATCGGCGCGCCGGCTGGGCGGCTGCACACTGCGCGCTCGCGCAACGATCAGGTGGCGACGGACTTCCGGCTCTTCGTTCGCGACGCGGCCGATGCCCTGATCGATGCCATCGGCGCGCTTCAGGGCGTCCTCGTCGCCAAGGCGGAAGCGCATGCCGCCACGGTCATGCCCGGCTTCACGCATCTCCAGCCGGCCCAGCCGGTGACGTTCGGACATCATCTCCTCGCTTACGTGGAGATGCTGGGCCGCGACAAGGGCCGTTTCGCCGATGCCCGCAAGCGTCTCAACGAATGCCCGCTGGGCTCGGCGGCGCTCGCCGGCACGTCTTTCCCCATCGATCGGGCCAAGACGGCGGAAGAGCTGGGCTTCGACCGGCCTATGGCCAACTCGCTCGACGGCGTGTCAGACCGGGATTTCGCTCTCGAGGTGCTGGCCGCGGCCTCCATCACGGCCGTGCATCTGTCCCGCTTCGCCGAAGAGATCGTCATCTGGATGACGCCCCAGTTCGGGTTCATCCGTCTCTCCGACCGGTTCACGACCGGCTCGTCGATCATGCCNNCGCAACGACCAGGTGGCGACGGACTTCCGTCTCTGGGTGCGCGACGCCATCGACGCCATCGAGACGGGGCTCGCGGGTTTCCAGGCCGCGCTGCTCGCCCGCGCGGAGCAGCACGCGGCGGACGTGATGCCCGGCTTCACGCACCTCCAGACCGCGCAGCCGGTCACGCTCGGTCATCACCTGATGGCCTATCACGAGATGGCGCGGCGCGATCGCGGCCGCTTCGCCGATGCGCGCAGGCGCATGAACGAATCGCCGCTCGGCGCCGCCGCGCTCGCGGGCACGTCGTTCCCGGTCGACCGCCACGCGACGGCGCAGGCGCTCGGCTTCGACCGGCCGATGGCGAACAGCCTCGACGCCGTCTCGGACCGCGACTTCGCGCTCGAATTCCTGTCGGCGGCGGCGATGGCGGGGCTGCACCTGTCGCGCCTTGCCGAGGAGATCATCGTCTGGGCGAGCCAGCCCTACGGCTTCGTGAAGCTGCCGGACGCTTTCACGACCGGCTCGTCGATCATGCCGCAGAAGCGCAATCCGGACGCGGCCGAACTGGTCCGAGCCAAGGCGGGGCGCATCGCGGCGGCGTTCCACGGGCTGCTCATGGTCATGAAAGGGCTGCCGCTCGCCTACTCTAAGGACATGCAGGAGGATAAGGAGGCGACCTTCGACGCGCTGGCGTCCCTCCGCCTCGCGCTCCTCGCCATGACGGGTATGGTGAAAGATCTCGAGCCCGCCGAAGAGGCCATGCGCGCCGCGGCGGGCCGCGGCTACTCGACGGCCACGGATCTCGCCGACTGGCTCGTCCGCGAGCTCAAAATGCCCTTCCGCGACGCCCACCATGTGACGGGAAGCATCGTGAAGGAGGCCGAGGAGCGGGGGCTTGAGCTTGAGAGCATGCCGCTTGAGGTCATGCAGGCCGTGGAGCCGCGGATCACGAACGGCGTCTTTTCCGTGCTGTCGGTCGAAAATTCCGTCAAATCCCGCCGCAGCTATGGGGGAACTGCGCCACAGAACGTCGCGAAAATGGCCCGAGCCTGGGCGCGACGCTTGGAAAAGGAGGCGGCGGGGCGCTAAAATCGGCCTGTTTTTCCGCCTAAGCGTTGAATGCTGGCGCCGCGCCGGCCGAGGGCTAGATCGAAGGCTTGATTGAATGATGTCTTTTGCTCGCGCTGCTCTGGTTGCCTCCGCGCTCGCGTTAACGCTTGCGGGATGCGGCGTGCGTGGCGGGCTCGAGGCTCCGCCCGAGGCGAAGGCACAACCGACGGCCACGGCCCAGTCCGGCGAAGGCAAGCCCGAAGGCGCCGCGCCGAAGCCTCACAAGGGCTTCATCCTGGATGGTCTGCTCCGCTAGCGCCTGATCGTTTGAGGTGGGTGCGGACGCGCCCCCACCGAGAACGTGAATCAGTCTCTTAAACAAAGACGTAGAGAGCGCCCGCACCATAAAAAATGGGTCCATCAAGCGTGAACGCGCTCCAGGGCGTTCCAGTTTAAGCAATTATGGAACGCGTTTAAGGGTATAGGTGCGTTCGCCACTCTGTTTCGGACGACCATCGCTCATGCACCACTTTGCCTACAAGAACGGCGCGCTCCACGCCGAGGACGTCAGCCTGCCACAGCTCGCGGCCGAGATCGGGACGCCGTTCTACTGCTACTCCACGGCGACGCTCGAGCGTCATTACCGCGTGCTCGCCGAGGCCTTCGAGGGCCAGGACGCCGTCATCTGCTTTGCTGTCAAAGCCAACTCAAACCAGTCCGTCCTGGCGACGATGGCACGCCTCGGCGCCGGCATGGACGTCGTCTCCGAAGGCGAGCTTCGGCGGGCACGGGCCGCGGGTGTTGCAGCCGGCAAGATCATTTTCGCAGGCGTCGGGAAGTCGCGCGAAGAGATGGCCTATGCCCTTCGCGAGGGCATCTTCGGCTTCAATGTGGAGAGCGAGCCCGAGCTTACACTTCTCTCGGAGGTGGCCTCAGGGCTTGGCGCGACCGCGCGTGTGGCCCTGCGCGTCAACCCGGACGTCGACGCCAAGACACACGCCAAGATCTCGACCGGCAAGAGCGAGAACAAGTTCGGCATCCCCTATCTGGACGCCGTGCGGCTCTACGATGTGGCCCGTGGCCTGCCGGGCCTCGAGGTCTCCGGCATCCATATGCACATCGGCAGCCAGATCACGGACCTGGCGCCGTTCCGCGATGCGTTCCGGCTGATGCGCGATCTTGCCTTAGCGCTACGTCGTGAAGGGCACCGCATTCTCCACCTCGACATCGGCGGCGGACTGGGCATCCCCTACCGTAGTGACGAGGACGCGCCGCCGCATCCTGAAGCTTACGCCGCGCTCGTGAGAGAGGTCCTCGGCGATCTCGACGTGCGGATCTATCTCGAGCCGGGTCGGATGATCGTCGGCAACGCGGGCATCCTCGTGACGCGCGTGCTCTATGCCAAAGCCGGGGCCGGCAAGCGGTTCACCATCGTCGATGCGGCGATGAACGATCTTCTCCGCCCGACCCTCTACGAGGCTCACCATGAGATCTGGCCCGTGATGGAGGAGCGCGCCTCCGGCACCACAGGGCTGCAGGACATCGTCGGGCCCGTCTGCGAGACCGGCGACTATCTCGCCGTCGAACGCACGCTTCCCATCTTCGAGCCGGGCGATCTCCTGGCCGTGATGTCGGCCGGCGCTTACGGCGCGGTGATGTCGTCGACCTATAACACCCGGCTGCTCGTGCCCGAGATTCTCGTGCGTGGCGGCGAGCACGCGCTGGTGCGGCCGCGGCCCTCCTACGAGGCTCTCATCGGCCTCGACCGACCCGCACCCTGGCTCGCCGGGGGCTGACACTCGGCGAGCGTGGCAATCCGGTCGTCCTCGTATCGAAAGGAGCGGCCTCTCAGTTGGGCTTGCCCGTAGCCGTCGCGGCGGCAAGCTCATTCTTCCGCCGCACGAAGAGCTGCCCAAAGTCGATCGGATCGAGCAGCAGCGGCGGGAAGCCGCCCTCGCGCGTGAGATCGGCGACGAGCCGGCGCAGGAACGGGAAGATCAGCGTCGGGCAGTTGATGAGCAGGAACGGCTCGAGCGCCTGCTCGGGCATGTTCTTGAGCTGGAACAGGCCCGCATAGACGAGTTCGAGATCGTAGATGGTCCCCTCGGCGTTCGAGGCCACCGCCTTGAAATCGATGGCGCTCTCATAGAGATCCGGCTTCAGCCGCTTGGCCGCGACATTAATCTCGAGCTTGACGTTCGGCGCATCTCCCGGCTGCTCGAGCAGCTTTTCAACGTTCGGATTTTCGAACGACAGATCGCGGATGAACTGGCCGACGATCCGGGCTTCCGTCGGGGTCTGCTCCGTCTGGTTTCCGGGCTCGGCACCCTGGGCGGCAGTCTTGTTTTCGTCTGTCATCTCTGGGCTTTCGCTATGTTTAAGGGAGCGCGAACAAGGCAGAGCCCGGGCCAGCGCGGGCTTGGAAATTCGTGTGCTGGCTAACATGGCGCGCGGGGCCCTGCAATCCGCCAATGCCCCAAAAGCACGTGGCAAACCTTCCCGAGCAAGATTATTGGCTTCTCCCTCGTTGTGGCCTAAGTTGAAGCCCATGCTCTTACTCTCTGGGCGCGGCCTTACCGCCGCAGGGCGCGATACGCCTGGACGGATCTCACGAGCGATCTTACATCAGGGCAAGCTCCCCTTTCCCCTTTGGGGCCTTTTGCCGGAAAGCTGCCGATAATGAATGGCGAAATCAATCTTCTGACGCTTCTGTCTCTCATCGTCGCGGTGGTTGCGATCGTGAAGCTCAGGAGCGTCCTGGGCCGCCGCACAAGCGAGGATGACGCGCGCGTGGAAAAACGCCGGCGCGAAGCCCAGCTCCAGAAAACAGCGCCCGTCGCTCAATCGGGCAAGGTGGTAACCCTGCCGCGGCGCGAGCGCGAGCCGGAGGCCGTGGAATCCGCCGTTTCGGTGGCAGAGGTGGAGGAGCGCATCAAGTCCTTCGCCGGCACCGACACCGCGCTCGCCAACGGCTTGACCGCCATTCTGAGGCTCGATGCCAAGTTCGATCCCGAGCATTTTCTAAAGGGCGCGCGCCAAGCCTACGAGATGATCGTCACCGCCTTTGCGGAGGGCAACCGCCGCCTCCTGCGCGATCTCCTCAGCGCCGACGTTCTCGACAGTTTCAACCGCGCCATCACCGATCGCGAGCAGCGCGGCCACGTGGTGGACCAGAGCTTCGTCGGCATCAACAAGGCAGACATGATCGAAGCGGAGGTGAGCACAAAAGGCATCGCCAGCATCACCATACGCTTCGTCAGCCAGTTGATCAGCGCCACGCGCGACAAGGCAGGCAACGTCATTGACGGCGACGAGCAGCGCGTGCGGGACGTGACCGACATCTGGACCTTCTCGCGAGACATCTCCTCCAAGGAGGCGCTCCGCAACGTCAACTGGAAGCTCGTCGGCACCCAGGCGCCGAACTGATCCGCTCCCGCCAGCGAATGTTGCTCGACCATGCCGCTCGGAGCGAGCACGTCAGAGATGGCCCCGGCCGACGTAACCCTGGCCCGGATCGCCTTTGGCGAGCTTCCCGGCTGGGAGGCTGACGATCATCTGGCCGCCTTCCAGGCATTCGCGCGCTCGGCGCATGTCCTGGTGCGCTCGTCTTCCGCAGCCCTCCCGACACGGACGCAGACAGCCGATCGCGCGTTAGTACGTGCAGCCGCGCTTGCGCTGGCCTCGCCTGTCCGGGACGCTGGCGCCGCCCGCACATTCTTCGAAACGAATTTTGCGCCCCATCGCATCCGCCATACGGGAGCGGAGGGCCTGCTCACGGGATATTACGAACCCGTGCTGGCGGGACGCCGCCGGCCGGAGGCGGCATTTCGCATTCCCATCTACCGCCGGCCGCCTGATCTCGTGGCCCTCGTGCGCGAGGAGGAGCGCGGTGCCCTTGCCGATCGCCTGACGCATGCCCGCAGAACGGAGGCCGGCGTTGCCCCCTACCCGACACGCGCCGAGATCGAGAACGGCGCCCTCGCCGGCCAGAACCTCGAGCTCGTCTGGCTCGCGGACGCCATCGACGCCTTCTTCCTCCACGTCCAGGGCTCGGGCCGTATCCGCCTCCCCGACGGCGAGACGATCCGCATCTCCTACGATGGCAAAAACGGACATCCCTATACGTCGATCGGGCGCGCGCTCATCGAAGCCGGCCAGATCATGCCCGAAGCCATGACGCTCGACACATTGCGGCAGTGGCTCGCCGCGGACCCTGAGCGCGCTCGCCAGGCGATGCAGCAGAACCGCTCCTTTATCTTCTTCCGCGAACTCGAGGAGGAAGCGGATGGCCCACTCGGCGCCCAGTCGATTCCCCTTTCGGAGGGGCGCAGCCTCGCCGTCGACACGGCCTATCACGCCCTCGGAACGCCCATCTACGTCAGCGCGCCGACACTTGACCTTATGAGCAGCCCCGGCGCGCCGGGGTTTGCACGGCTGATGATCGCCCAGGACGTCGGCTCCGCCATCCGCGGCCCTGAGCGCGGCGATCTCTATTGCGGATCGGGTGCAGAGGCGGGGGCGCGTGCCGGCATCACGAAGCATCCGGGCTCGTTTGCTGTGCTTGTCGCACAAGGGGGCGGGAGCCTGCCATGAGCAAGCCGCCATCACCCCGGCGCCGGCGCCACCTGAGCGCGGAGGACGAAGCCCTTTGGTCACACACTGCGTCCACGCTCCAGCCCATCCAGGGAAAGAAGCCGCGCCATCATCCAAGCGTTGCCGGGATCGACGATGCCCCGCCCTTCGCGCCGAAAACGAAGGGGACCGGAAAGCCCACGGTGACGCCGTCACCGGGCGCCGCCGCCGCGTATCAGGCTCCTGCCACGGCGGCCCGGCCGAAACCTACTCCCGAGCTCAGCACCTTCGACCGCAAGGCCGCACGCAAGCTCCGCCACGGCCATATCGAGATCGAGGCACGCATCGATCTCCATGGCCTCCGCCAGCACGAGGCGCACAGCGCGCTCCGCCAGTTCCTGACATCCTGCTCGGGACGCGGGCTCCGATGGGTTCTTGTCATCACCGGTAAGGGCGGCGCACCCTTACACAGCGACGATGGCTTCGGCCGCTCTGAGCGCGGCGTCCTGCGCAAGAATGTGCCGATGTGGCTCGCCGCGCCCGGGCTGCGCGCCATCGTCGTGAGCTTCACCACGGCCTCCACCCCGCACGGCGGAGAAGGCGCCCTCTACATCCAGCTCCGCAAGCCGGGACGAATTTAGAACCGTTTCAGCAGGCGCTCGAGATAGTCGAGCTCGACCGGCGCGCGCCTCGCTTCACCGAGCCTCCGCCGCAGTTCCTCGAGAATCTCCCTGGCCCGCTGCACGTCGATCTGATCCGGCACCTTGACCGAGGTGCCGAGATCCGGCCCTTGCGTGCGCTGTGGCCGCCCTAGCGGGTCGCGCGGCGTGTCTCCACCGGATTGCCCATAGCGTTGCGGCATGTTGCGCATCATTTCCTGCGCCATGCTCTGCGCGCCCTGCCGCATCTGGTCGAGGGCACGGCCCTGCTGCTCGGTGGCGTCAGAGAGATCACCGCGCTCAAGCGCCTGCTCCGCGCTCTCCATAGCCGTTTCTGCGTCGCGAAGCTGCGGACTCGATGCGGCACCCTTCCCGCGCATCTCCTCCTGCAGACGGCCGAGGCGATCCTTCAGCTCGCGCTGGCGCTCGGTCAGCGAGTCGAGACCTTGGCGCCGGTTGCCCTGGCCGAGCTGATCGCCGCGGCCTTGCTGTCCCTGGCCCTGCTGGCCCGCTTGCCCGCGGCCGCTCGGAGCCCGCTCGGACTGGCCGGGAGGCGCGCCCCCCTGTCCTTCGTCGCCATCCCCGCCCATGCCCTTCATGCCGGGCGGCGCGCTCTGCCGTTCGCCGTCTCCGCCCTCTTCCTTGTCGCCCTGCTGGCGCCGCTCGCCGAAGGTTTCATCCATGAGCTGCTGCTGGTCGCCGACCATGTTGCCCAGCTCCTGCATCATCTTCATCATTTCGCGGTTGCGCTCCGCCTGGGCCGGGTCCTGGCGGCCCGCCTGCAAGCGCTCCATGAGATCCTGCATTTCGGACAAGAGCTGCTGGGCCTGCTCGCGCGAGCCGCTTTTCGCCATCTCCTCGAGATTGCGCATCATGCGCTCGAGATCATCCTGCGCCAGCATCTGCTCGTCCGGATTCTGGCCCTCCTGCTGGTCGCCCTGATTCTCCTGCGCGAGCTGGTTCAAAAATTCATTCAGTGCCTGGCGCAGCTCCTGCATGAGCTGCTTGATCTCTTCCTCGGAGGCTCCGTCCTCAAGCGCTTTGGCGAGCTTATCCTGCGCATCTCGGAGCGCCCGCTCGGCGTCGGACAGGTTTCCGTCCTCAATCCTGAGTGCGATCTGCCAGAGCTGATCGACTGCGCTCTTGAAGGCTTCGCGCGACTGATCGCTCATCAGACGGTGGCGCACCGTACGCAAGCCCAGATAAATACGCGCATCCTCGATAAACATCTCGGGCGCGAGGGTGAGCGCATCGAGCGCCGAGACGACGCTCGGCCGGTAACGGCTGTCATCGAGCAGCTTCTTGCGCTGTTCGACCACCGCGCGGGCCAACGGCTTCGAGAACTGCCGTTCCGGCAGGATCATCTCGAGCCCCGGGCTGCGGCCCACTTGCCCGGCCACGTCCGTCGCCTCGAGCGACAGGATAACCTTGCGGCCCGCCCACGGGTGGGATGCTGTCTCGAAATACGTGTGCGCCTCGACCGTCGTCGCGTTGGGCTGCGGCAGCCGCAGCGTGAGCTTGGGCGGACGCATCAACGGCGCCCGCGGACCGGTGGGACGCTCCGGCGCTGCCCAGGCCGTCTTCGGATTCTTCGGCGGATCGGGCAGCCGCTTCAGCTTCGCTTCCGCGGAGGCGACGCCATAATCGTCCTCCACCGCATAGGTGAGCTTGAGCGAGCCGCGCGGCGTGAGTTCGGGCGGGCGGGACAGCGAGATCCTGGGCGGCGCATCGGGCGTGATCGCAATCTGCCAGCGCGCAAGCTCCGATCCACCGGCGAGCGCCCGTACGCTGGCCGAGCGGGCCATTTCGTAGCGCACTTCCTGCAGATCGCTCGCCGCATCCCCATCGCGCTTTGCTTCGATGCGTTCGGCAGGGTGACCTTCGCTGCCCGGCTCCGTTGGTGTGATCTCTACGGAAAGCGGCGTCGTGCCCATTCCGCCGACACGCACGATGAGGACGCTCCTCACCGGTACGTCCGCGATCGCCGCTTTATCGGTCGCATCCGCCCCGGCAGCTGGCTGGGCCTTGGCGCCCCCAGCCCCGTCCGCCAGCATGACAGGCGGCCGCCCCGTGTACGTCGGTGGCGTGAGCCAAGCATCGAGCCGGACATCGGATGCCGACACCGACGGGCCGAACGTGAATGCTCCGCGCACGCGGTCGGCCACGCCATCTCCCAGCAAGACGGTCAAGCCGATGATGCCAAGCAGCCCTGCCGCGCGGATCGCATAGGGATCGAGCCTGTCCGTTCGCGGATGGGGTTTACCAGGCCTCAGCGTTTCGAGAAGCCGCGCCATGCGCGCGCGGTGCGCCTGCCAGATGGCGCCGGTCGCCGGGTCGGATGACGGCGCGCTCACCGTGTCCTCGTAGGAGGACGCCGGCCGATGCGGCACACCGGACGCGCGCTCGATCCGGCGGATCGCCTCGTCGCGGCTCGGCCACACGATCCGCGCCATCGAGGCTAGGGCAACGACCAGCGCGACGCCGAAAAGGGCGAGCAGCGCCACATGCGCGAAATTGGGCAAAAAGCGCCAGAGGCCCGCATAGGAGACGATGAGAAACGCCCCGAGCACGGCCAGCACCAGCCATAGCTTCCGCCATAGCTGTTCGAATGCTGCGGTCAGTCGCGCACGCAGGATCTTGTGCTCGAACGAGCGGTTTCCCGCTCCCGGTGCTTGGTCCGTCTCCATGGGCCAGAGCCTAGCATGAGCCCCTAGGGCTATTCATTACAAACCGCTAACGTTCACCCCGCCATGAGGGATCCCGCGCCGACCCCAGCGGGCGCCGCCAGTCCAGAAAACTGAGGCTACGAGCGCGGCTTGGCAAGCTCGAGCAGCATGGCGTGCACGATCTGGATCTGCGGGGCCTCGCGCGTCAGGTAATCGGAACCGGTATAGCCCCACCAGTCCCAGCACCCCTGCGGGTTGACGGCAGATGCGGCCGCTTCCGGATAAAGGATGATCAACGCGTTGGCGTCGGCCCAGTTGGCGAATCCGGATTGGCGGATGAACGCATCGCCGGCCACCGCGCGCCCCTGGGAGCAGCCATGATACGCCACGTGTACGCGGCAGGTCGCGGTTTCGGCGCAAGCGGGCGGAATATAGACAACGCCGCGCTTTTCCATGCCGTGCTCCGCGTGGCCGGCCAGAAACGGGCGCTGATCGAACTCGAGAAACGTGCCCCGGGGCTCGGCCGCGCGTGGAGAAAGCGGGCCATACATGCGCTTCAGGATCTCGCCCGCCTGGTCATAGCCGCAATTGACGACGAACGGCTTGGCAGTCGCATCGCAGGCCAGCCCCTGATGGTCGGTGACGAAAGCGTGGCCTGCCGGCAGATCCGTCACGTAGGTCAGGTTCTCCGCCGGCACGCCGAGCCGCTCGTAAAACGCGTAGGCGGCGTCCACGATGGCTGGAACGACGGTGCGGTCGTTGGAGCCTGAGAAGAGATAGACGTGATCGTCGCGCAGGCTCTCCAGCGGATCGATCCGGCCCGCGCCCGCGAGCTTACGCGTCCTCTCAGCAAGCAGATCCACATCCGGAACGCCCCAGAACGCCAAGCCGTTCAGCATGCAGCCATTGACGGCTTTGGAGAGGTTGAGGAACGCCAGTCCCGGCCCCGACATGACATCGGCGAACGCGCTCTCGGCGCACCCATAGGGGCCACCCGCAATGATGGCCGCGCCGACGACGATCTTGGAGTGGGCGATCTGAAACTGCCCCGCCATATAGGCGCCAGACGAAATACCCGAGACGGACGTGTGCGATATGTCAGCAGCGAGTGCCGGCAGCCGGGCGGCAGGCACCTCGGCCTGGGCCGGCCGCGTGAGAACGACGGCCAGCGTCGAAAAAACCGCAAACATCGCGAGCGTTACGCGCATCGACATGCCACCATCGGGATCCGGAACACCCGCCAGCTTAGCCGGCCGCATGCGCCTTTGCCATGATGCCGATACCGACACCCTCACCGCAGGCGCACCGTGACGCGATCCGCCCGGCCCTTGGCATCGATGACGGTGAGCTTGGCGAAGCCGCGCCCATCCGGCTGCCACTCCACCTCGCGGCGGCGCGGATCGGATACCATCGGGCTGCCGTCAATCAGCCAGGTCAGCGGCAGCGCGCCACCTTCGGCCTTGATGATCAGCGGCTCGTCATCGCGCTCGGCGATATCGAGCTCCGCGCGGTCAGGCGGAAACGCGATGAGAACCTGCGGCTCGAGGTAGGGGCCGGCAGCGACGGCGTCTTCGCCCGCCTCGCGGAAGCGCTTGAGCGGGGGCGGCAACGAGCCTGTAGTGGCCCGCACGACGCCATGCGGTGCCGCGCCGAACGGCGTCGGCCGCTCGGCAATGCGCTTCATGGCATGGAACAGGATCGGCGCGGCGCTGAGCCGGCCCATGAGGCCCGGCGTCGAGGTCCCATCCGGGCGGCCGACCCAGACGGCCACCACGTAGCGTCCGTCGTAGCCAATGGCCCAGGCGTCGCGATAGCCGTAGGACGTGCCCGTCTTGTAAGCGATGGCGCCGCCGCGCGCGGACGGCGGCGGCGGCGCATCCTTGAGGATGTCGGTGACGTACCACGCGGAGACCGGAGACAGCAGGCGCGCCTGCGAGCCGGATCTGGCTTTCTCCGCCGCCTCACCTTTGCGCCAAGACAACGCGATCGGCTCTCCACCGCGGGCGAGAGCGGCATAGAGCGTCGCGAGGTCCTTGAGCGTCAGGCCGGCACCACCAAGCGCCACCGCAAGCGACGGCTTCGTGTTGACAGGAAGCTCAGGCGTGACGCCAACGCGACGGAAACGTCCCATGAGGCGGCCGGGACCAACCGCCGCCAGCACCTTCACCGCCGGTACGTTGAGCGAATTGCCGAGCGCCTCCCGGATGGTCACCGTTCCGTAGAACGCCTCGTCGAAATTTTCCGGGCGATAGCTGCCGAAGCGCGTCGGCCGGTCCTCGATTAGCGTCTCAGGATGCGCGAGGCCCTGCTCGAACGCGAGGCCGTAGATGAACGGCTTCAGCGTCGAGCCCGGCGAGCGGACGGCGCCCGTCATGTCGATGGCGCCGTGACGCTCGCCATCGAGATAGCCGGCCGAACCGACATGCGCCAACACCTCGCCCGTCGCGTGCTCGACGATGAGCACCGCCGTCGAGAGCTTGGGACCGAGAAGCCTCGCCTCCTCAGCGGCGAGCTTTTCCACCGAGGTCTGGATATCGCGGTCGATAGTGAGTCGGTGCACGTGCTGCGTGGGATGCGTCACCATCTCAGCCTCGGAAAGATGAGGCGCGAGCTTCAGAACCTCCAGGCGCTCCCGCGGGACGCGTTCGCGCTTCGCACGCTCGGCTTCAGCCCTCGCAAGAACGCCTTCCTCCACGGCCCGATCGAGCACGCGGTCGCGTGCCTTGCGTGCCGCCTCGCTATGGCGATCGGGCCGGCGCCGCTCCGGAGACTGCGGCAGCGCCACCAGAAGCGCTGCCTCGCCCGCCGAAAGGTGGCGCGGCTCCTTGCCGAAATAGGCGAGCGAGGCAGCGCGCACGCCTTCGATGTTGCCGCCGAATGGGGCCAGCCTGAGATAGAGGCGCAAGATTTCAGCTTTCGAAAGCTGCGCTTCGAGCTGCAGCGCCCGCGCGATCTGGCGCAGCTTGCCGGCGCCCGTCCGTTCGTGCTTGCCGTCGAGCAGGCGCGCGACCTGCATGGTCAGCGTCGAGCCGCCGGAGAGGATCTCGCCATAGCGCACGAGAAGAAAGCTCGCCCGCGCCACCGCGAAGAGATCAACGCCGCCATGCTCGTAGAAACGCTTGTCCTCGTAAGCGAGAAGCATTTCCAGATAGCGCGGATCGACCTCGTCCACCTCCACCGGCAAACGCCAGCGTCCGTCCTTCGTCGTGAAGGCACGCAGGAGACGATGGTTGCGGTCGAGCACCGTGACCGACATCGCCTCGGCCGCTTCGAACGGCACCGGGCCGATGCTGCGCTTGGTGATCTCGAGCGTGATGCCGACGGCGGCCAGCGCGAGGATTGCGGCCGCAAGCACAAAGGCCGCGGCCCGCCACGGAAGCGAGAGCCCCAACCGCGAGGTGCGATCGGATGGAGAGAGAACAGCCTCTGCCGCGGCGCGCCGGTCTGTGAGGAACGAAAGGGACAAACGCATCTCCGTTCCTAGTTCATCGGTGTCACGACGAGCGTTCCAGCGCCTGAGCGCGCATGACGCTCCGGCCGGTACATATCTTCAACCGTCGCCGCTGGATGAACGAACGTGCCCGGCGTAACCGCACGCACGACATAGGCGACGGTCGCGGAGATGCCGGACGCAGGGCCAGCCTCGGGCGCGACGTTGCCATCCTCGTCTTGGTAGCCGGCTTCGAGCCCGTGGCTTCGCGCCGCCTCCCAAAGGTCGAAAGCCGCAACGAAGTGATCGTCACGAAACTCCGTATGCACCGGGCGGACGGTTGTCTTGAGCCAGTCGAGGGTCTTGATGTCTCCGGAGTCGACGAGGCGTGGGTTCTCGATCTCGAGACCGGCCGGAAGGCGGTCCACCAGCAGCGGCCGGCCGGCCGATTCATCGCTCTCGACTGTCAGCACGGCGACGAGCCGGTCGTTTTGGGCGATCTCGCTCTTGCCGCCATTCGCGCTTTCGAGACTGACTTCCTTGCCGTCGAGCGTGTAGTAGCGGCGCGTGACGGTAAAACCCTTGGCCACCGGAGGCTCGCCCGCAAGCGAGGCGCCGATAACAGTCACGACAGCCGTCGTCTCACTCTCGCCGTCGTTGGTGACGGTGACGCCGCGCTCCAGATCTTCCGCTGAAAACGCGTGCGCCACCGCACCCTCAACCGGTGCCCCATCAAGAGAAAGCCGTGCTGCCTTCGTCTCCTCGCCAATGGCGTGCGCCGCAAGCAACATCCACGCCTGCTCCTGTGTGGAGGTAGAGGTGCGTGCGAGATACGCCTTGGACACCACCGCGACGAGACGCGGTGTCTCGTCGTGTACGATGCCGGCTTCCGACGCGAGCGTAACGAGCGCGGCGCCGTCGCGGATCTCAGACCCGTAATCTGGCCGCGCGATGTTGAGCTTGTCCTGATCGCCGAACGCATCGAGCGCAGCGCGGAACGCACTCTCGGCACGCGCCTTGTCACCCACCATTGCGAGCGCGGCACCGAGCTGCGCTTTCGCAAGCGGCGTCGTAAAACGGTCGAGCCGCGTGTCGGCGTAGTAGCGCAACTCGCCGATTGGCGCACGCCCGTTGCGGGCCAGCACATAGAGCGCGTAGGCACGGTCCTCGCCGCCCTGCTTGAAGTCCTCGCCGTTGAGCGCGAAGTTCTGCAGACGGTCGAGCGCCTGGCCGAACGGGATCTGGCGCACCTCGTAACCGGACTCACGGGCCCGCGTCAGAAAGTCGGTGACGTAGCTCGTAAGCCAAAGGTCGCCGCCCCTCGGGCCCCAGCTTCCGAACGCACCCGAAGCGTCCTGCATCTCGAACACGCGCCCAATAGCCTGCTGCACACGCTCCTTGAGCGCCGCATCCCCGCCGATGCCGATACGGGCGGCGACCGCGTTGGCATAGAGCAGCGGCAGCGCGCGCGAGACCGTCTGCTCGGCGCATCCATAGGGATAGCGGTCGAGCGCCGTCAGCAGGCCCGGCACGTCCAGCGCAGCCGCGGGCCCAACTGAGAGATTGATGCGCGTGCGATTAGGGATCAGTCCCGCAATGAGATCGTCCGACAGCGTGAGCTTGCCGCCCGCTGCGAGCTTGGCGACGGTGGTGCGCTTGATGTCGCCCGCCGGCGGCTTCACGTCGAATTGCAGGCGGCGCGAGAAGAACAGGCCCTCCGGTCCCGTCACGCTGACATCGTAGACAAAAGTGCCGATGTCATGCGGCTTGAGGATCACGTGCTCGGACTTGCGCTCGCCAACCTCCAGCGTCACCGCCGTCTCGGCGAGCGGCACGCCATCGCCGACGATCTCGCTGAGCCGCGCCGTGTAGGTGCCGGCCGGTCCGTCGACATTGTGCAGGGAGAGATCCACGCGTGCCTCATCACCGAGCGTCATGAAGCGCGGCGCCGAGGCCGTGAGAGCGACCGCGTCGCGGACAATGACGTCGCTGGTTCCATGACCCACCTTGCTCTTGGTCCAGGCGACCGCCATCACGCGGACGGTGCCATTGAAGCTCGGTAACGCAAAGCGCACAGTCGCCGTTCCGTCTGGGCCGACGTTAACGATACCGGAAAAATAAGAGACGGTTTCTTCGACAGGCGGGCTGCCCTCTAAGCCCATCCCGTCCATGCCGTCGCCGCCGGACCGCAACGTGCCGCGTTCGGCGCGCATGCCGTCGATGAGTCGGCCGTAGAAGTCGCGCAGCTCAAGCGCCAGCTTCTGCTGCGCGTAGAAGTGCGTCTCCGGCGCCGGCGCTTGATAGCGCGTGAGGTTCAAGATGCCGACGTCCACGGCGGCGATTGTGACGCGCGCCTCCTCGCCAGGATCGAGGCCTTCAATCTGCACCGGGATCGCAAGTTCGGAGGCTCCCTTGACCTTGGCTTCCGTCGCAACCGCAACCTTGAGCGTGCGCTTCGCCTGATCGACACCGATCCAGCGGACGCCGATGGCCCGGCTCGGCATGCGCTTCGCGGTCTCGTCGAGCGGGCGATAGACGAGCGCCGTCGCGTAGGCGCCAGGTCCCCAATCATCGCCGACCGTGATCTCGACGTCGCCGCCGCCTTTTGGCAGCTCGATCTCTTCGGCCGAGATGAGATCGCGCCCGAGCACGGCGACGAGCGCCTTGCCGCCCTGCTTGGAAGCAATCCTCAGCTTCGCCGTCTCGCCGGGCTGATAAGTGGCTTTGTCGAGTGCGACGTCGAGCATTTCGGGGCTCTCCGCCGTTTCGCCGCCCGTATACCAGCCGGCGTTGAAGACGACGCTCGTGAGCGCTCCTCCCGCATCGGCCGAGCTGACCTCCAACCGATAGCGGCCATAGTCCACATCGGCAGAGACGGTGGCAGGCGCGTCGACGGCAGCATCGACAATACCGTTCGCCACCTTGCGCGTGATGGTCTGGCTCTCATAGGTCCAATAGCCGTCGCGGCGATACCACTGCCAGGAGGTATCCAGGCGCACGAGGGTCCAGTCGAGCACGCCTGCTGCTTGCTTGTCCTCGGCGTCGAGCAGCACGACATCGAACCGCGCCGTCTCCCCTTCGCCCAGCGCCGATGCGTTGAACAGCGGCTTGATGCCGATACGCGGCGTATCGAGGCTCACGGGGAGCACGATCGAGCGCTCGATGGTGCGTCCGCCGGCCTCGCGCAGCCGCACGATGACGTTGGCTTCGAGCGGTCTCGCGGTTTTTGTCACGGCAGGAAGCGCGATGGCGAGCGCGGCCTTACCGGCATCGTCCGTCGTGGGCAGGCCCTCGAGCGGCTGGCGAACGGGACTGACGCTCTCGTCAGCCTCGCCAAAGCGATAGCCCTCATAGCCTGCAAGATCCTTGGCCGACGGACGCACGATGACGTCACCTTCAATCGCCATGCCGGCAGCCGGCGGCCCGTAAAGGAAGCGCCCTGCGATATCGACGGTCTTCGTTTCCTCGGGTGCGAGGCGCCCTCTCCCCTCCGTCAGCGTCAGATCGAGGCGCTCGGGAACATAATCCTCGACCAGGAACGAAACCTGCGTGATGGCGTCCGCCTTGGGGTCGGCATGGAGCCGCGCCCGCCACGTCCCCGTCATGGCGCCACCGCCGAGTGGCAGGCGCAGCGCGTGTCCTCCGAGCTCGCTATCCGTCAAGGGAAAGCGTCCATACTCGACCCCGTCCGGACGCACGACGATCAGCGTCATGGGAAGCGTCGCGGCCGCACCCGTAGCATCGCGCGCGAGTGCGGTGACGTTGACCTCCTCCCCCAGCCGATAAACGCCGCGCTCCGTGTAGAGGAAGCCGTCGAGCGGCCCCGGAGCGTCGCGCCCTTTGACACCGCGGTCGGAGAGGTCGAACGCGTTGCTCGTCAGATCGAGGAAGGCATATTCGCCGGCGCCCGTCTCGGCGACGAGAATGGCCGGCGCGTTGCCGCCCTCCCCCTTCGCATGGCCGGCGTCGAAGCGCACGTAGCCGTTCCGATCAGACGTAGCGGTAGCAAGCACCTCGTTGTTGCGGGCGACGAGGCGGACGCTCGCGCCGCCGATCGGATTGGCGCTGGCGAGCGAACGCACGAACGCATGCACGCCGTCGTCCCCCGAGAAAGCCGTGAGGCCCAAGTCCGAGACGATGAACCATTGCGTGGCCTGCTCCCGCCAGTGATCATCCCCACCGCTCTGCTCGGCGGGCCTCGCGATCATTGCGTAGGCGCCGGGCTTGAGCTCGCCGATGGCTTCGCTGACCGGGAAGGCGACCGCCACCTCAGCGTTGAGCTTGCTCGCGACCTCGAGCGCACCCTTATAGACGAGGCTGCCCGACCGGCTCTTCAGTTCCTCGAGCTGATAGCCCTGAAGCTGGCGGTCGAGATCGCCATTGCCGAGGGCGTTGGCGAGGCTGCGGTCACCGATGCGGTAGACCTCGATATCGACGCTCTTGGTGTTGACGACGACGAGCGGAATGCCGTTCTGGCCGCGCGCCGGCAGCACGTAGCTCTTGCCGGTGAAATGCACCATCGGCTTGCGGTCGGGAACGTAGACAGCGAGCGTCACTGGTTTCTCGAGCGGCTCGTCGACGTCGGACGGCAGGCCGGCGCGCACCTGGATCTCATAGCGCTCGCCATGCTCGACACCGTCGATGCAGAGCTGGCTGCCTTCGGCGGAGACGGACTGCGGATCCCCTCCGTTGACGGACACGAACTTGGCGAAATCCACCTGGCCCCGCGATAAACTTTCCGAGAACTGGATGCAGACCCGCGGCGTCGCCGCGTCACCATCGGCCGTGTAGTCGGTCATGCGGAAGCCGTGCTCGACACGAAGCTTCTCGTAAGTATCGCGGACGCCCGCATCGTCGACGAGCGCCAGGCTCGATTTCAGCGCCTCGATCGCCGGCCGCCAGTAGGAGCGCCGCTGCATCGCCTCGCCGAGGACGGCGAGCGCGCGCGCCTTCATGGCTGGATCCTGCGCCAGCATGTAAGCCCGATAGGCGGCACCGGATGCATTGACCGGCAGGTCATAGGATTCGGATTTGTTGGGATCAGGTGCGATCGCGAGCAGCGCCTTGGCGAGGCCGATCCAGCTTTCCGGGCTCGTCGCATCGGTTGCAACGGCGATTGCGAACGTGCGCGAGGCAGCGCGTGGATCGGAGCCGAGCAGCCGCTCGCCAGCCTGGCGCACATCCGGCCCCGCGCGTCCGTCAGGCCGCCATGTGTTGCGAATGTAAGTCTCGTATCGCGCGGCGTCTGCAGCCACCCCCTTGTGCGCAAAAGGCCGCTCCGCGGCGGCCAGGGAAATATTCAGTCCGGTGATTAGGAAAAGACTTATGAGAAAATATCTGAGGGCGCACATAGCGGATCATCCCGTGAGCTCAAGGCACACCTGGCCGGCGGCCTTATTCAACCGCTGGGCATTATCAGCGTGCGGCCCAGCCGGGTGAAGCCCAACAGACCCGAATGATCAAACGTTGGCAGCAAGGTGGAACTTACCGGCAAGTTCCGCCCGATGCCGAAGCTTCACCAAAGGAGGGCGCCGCGACCGAGCGGCATAGCTGTGATGATCGCGTTGTAGAGTCATTGAGAAAATGAAAACCGGCCCGCCCCCGCTCGAGACCGAGACCGCGCATTTCCGTTTTCATCTAAAAAAATGCTGACCGCTCCCGCCCGATGAGACCATCGCCCTCTCGAACGGGCTCAGTGACGAACAGGTAGCGCCTGAACTGCCATCATGGCTTCCGCGCCGGCGATCAGAGATGGATCGAACAGGCTCGTCTGGCGCATACCCGACCACTGGCGCTCGAGCGCAAGGCTACCCCCTGGGCCCGCAGCCTTCCAGATCTGCGCGAAGGACTGGGCGGCATAGCCGGCCGTCACGGGGCTGTCGGAATAGCGCTCGTAGGCGTCGCGCTTCATGGGGTCGCGGCGCATGCAGTCGCCGATCCAGACGGTCGCCCGATCGAGCACGAGTTGCTCATGCGCATCGAGCAGGCGCACGTCGCGCACGACGCGGCAATCGAAGCCTTCGGGTAATGCGCCGGACGCACGCTGGACGAGGAGCGCTTCGACCTTGATTCCGGCCGCCGCAAGATCGGATGCGAGTTCCGCCAACGCATGGGCAACAGGGCTCTCGGCGGAAAGTGCGAGAAGCCGGTAAGTCGTGACACCGGCCGCGATTCCCGATGCCCGGTGGGCTTCCACGTGTTTCGCAACGAACGCTTTGAGCCGCGCCTCCTTCTCCTCCCTGGCAATGACGTTCGGTCGGGCATTTGAGGAGAAGCGCATTCGTATTGTCCTTGCTTGGGACCGGGCCCGACGGCCTCGGTCCAACGTCTGGTCGTGGTGGCCATTTAGGCGCCAAGACGGTTAAGCAAGTGTTTCGGTTCGTACACGTCTGATCGAGCGCGATCCCGCCGCGGCAGAGCCGCGCATTTTAGCAATCCGATAAGACGATCCCGACGCGGAGGTGGTGCACGTTCGCGCCGCGAAGACATGTCCAAGCGTAAACGTGCACTTTAGCTGCTGTTGCGTTCGCCGAACACATAGCCCGAGCCGCGCACGGTGCGGATTGGGTCGCGTTCCTTGCCACGAATCAAAGCCTTGCGCAGGCGCCCCACGTGAACGTCGACCGTGCGCTCGTCGATGTAGGCATCCCGGCCCCAAACGCCATCCAGCAGTTGCGAGCGCGACAGCACGCGGCCCGGGCTCTCCATCAGGAACTCGAGGAGTCGGAACTCGGTCGGGCCGAGATGCACCTCGCGCAGACCGCGCATCACCTTGTGAGCCGGCCGGTCGAGCTCGATATCGGCGAACCGCAGGACATCGGCCATGCGGTCCGGCGCAGAGCGGCGCAGGATCGCCTTCACCCGCGCCATCAATTCGGGCAGGGAGAAGGGCTTCACCACATAATCGTCAGCGCCGGTCGAGAGACCGCGGATGCGGTCACCCTCCTCACCCCGGGCCGTCAGCATGACGATCGGGATGGAGCGGGTCTCCATCCTAGCCCGCATGCGCCGGCAGATTTCAATTCCGGAGACACCGGGCAGCATCCAATCCAGCACGAGAAGATCCGGCTTCTCTTCTGCGACCAGGATTTCCGCCTCCTCTCCGTTCTCGGCGTGCGAGACGCGGAAGCCTTCCGCCTCCAGGTTGTAGCGCAGCATCTCTGCCAGCGGCGCCTCGTCCTCGATTACCAGTATCTTTGCCGTCATCGTTCATTTGCTCATGCAAGGAAGGCACTCAATCCCCCGAGAAGAGGGTCGAGCTGGTCTTGTCGCCCTTGGGGCGGTCGTCGGTGATGTTCACGCCCTTGACGAGAAAGTGGATCGTCTCAGCGATGTTCGTGGTGTGATCGCCGACGCGCTCGATGTTCTTGGCGCCAAACAGAAGATGGGTGGAAAGGCCGATGTTGCGCGGATCCTCCATCATGTAGGTGAGCAACTCGCGGAAGAGAGAATTGTACATCGAGTCGATCTTTTCATCCCCGAGCCAGACCGCGAGCGCGCGATCGGCGTTGCGCGCCGCATAGGCGTCGAGCACGTCCTTGAGCTGTGCCAGCGCCAGTTCGCCCATATGACGTAAGCCGGTCATGAGCGGCTTCGGATGCGATTCGTGCGCGATCGCGAGCGCGCGCTTGGCGATGTTCTTGGCGAGATCTCCGATGCGCTCGAGATCGCCGGTGATGCGCAGCGCGCCCATCACGTGACGGAGATCGATGGCTAGCGGCTGCCGCCGCGCCACCATCGAGATCACCTGCTCCTCGATATCGCGCTCGAGCTGGTCGATCTGCTTGTCGGCCTTCACAACCTGCTCGGCAAGCTGCGGATCGCGGCGTTCGAGCGCGTCGAACGATTGGCCGAGGATGTGCTCGGCAAGGCCGCCCATCTGGGCGATCTTCCGATCCAGGAGTGCAAGCTCCTCCTCATAGGACTTAACGATGTGCTCGTTCATCGGTTCTGTTGCTCCTCTCGGCCTTCCGGCCCAGGAAATTCCGGGGGCGATGTTCGTCGAAGCGGCTATCCGAAGCGGCCGGTGATGTAATCCTGCGTGCGCTTATCCTTGGGGTTGGTGAATATGTCGGTGGTCGCGCCCTCCTCGACAAGAACGCCGAGATGGAAGAACGCCGTACGCTGGGAGACGCGGGCCGCCTGCTGCATCGAGTGGGTGACGATGACGATGCAGAAGTTCTTCTTCAACTCGTCGATAAGCTCCTCGATCTTGGCGGTCGCGATCGGGTCGAGCGCCGAGCATGGCTCGTCCATCAAGATCACCTCCGGGCTCACGGCGACGGCGCGCGCGATGCAGAGGCGCTGCTGCTGCCCCCCCGAAAGGCCGGTGCCCGGCTCGTGCAGGCGATCCTTGACCTCATGCCAGAGCGCCGCCTTTTCGAGGCTCCCCTGCACGATGCCGTCCAGATCTGCCTTGCTTGCGGCAAGGCCGTGGATGCGCGGTCCGTAGGCGACATTCTCATAGATCGACTTCGGGAACGGGTTCGGCTTCTGGAACACCATGCCGACGCGAGCCCGCAACTCCACCACATCAAGCGAGGGCTCATAGATGTCCTGCTCATCGATGGTTATCGAGCCGGAAATGCGAGCAATGGGGATGGTGTCGTTCATGCGATTGAAACAGCGCAGAAACGTGGACTTGCCGCAGCCGGACGGGCCGATGAAGGCCATCACGCCCCGATCGGGAATATCGACCGTCACGTCCGTCAGCGCCCGTTTCTCGCCGTAGAAGACGTTCACGTCACGGGCCACGATCTTTGGCGGAAACACCGCGTGGGCGGAAGACGAGGCGTCGGTGCTCCTAGGCTCCATCAGCATCTCAAAGTCTCCTTGTATCAGATCCTACCAGCGCCGTTCGAAGCGGCGACGCAGGATGACGGCCAAGAGGTTCATGCAGATCAGCACCGCCACCAGCAGCAGCGCGGCACCCGACGTGCGCTCGACGAAGCCGCGCTCCGCTGACGTTGCCCACATATAGATCTGGACCGGCAGCGCCGTTGCGGGCTCGAGCGGCGTCGTCGGAATCTCGACGACGAAGGCCACCATGCCGATCATCAGAAGCGGCGCCGTTTCGCCGAGCGCCTGCGCCAGGCCGACGATGGTGCCGGTCAGGATACCGGGAACGGCAAGTGGCAGCACGTGATGTGCGATGGTCTGCATCTTCGAGGCGCCGATCCCGTAAGCCGCTTCCCGGATCGAGGGCGGCACCGCCTTGAGCGCCGCGCGGGTGGCGATGATGATGGTCGGCAGCGTCATTAGCGTCAGCACCAAGCCACCGACCACGGAGGCCGACCGGGGAAGCCCTGCCAGATTGATAAAGATGGCGAGACCCAAGAGGCCAAACACGATCGACGGCACCGCAGCCAGATTGTTGATGTTCACCTCGATAGTATCGGTCCACACATTCCGCGGCGCGAATTCCTCAAGATAGACGGCGGCCCCCACACCGAGCGGAACGGCGAGCAGCAGCACGATCAGCATCATGAACATGGAGCCGACCACGGCGACGCCGATACCCGCGGTCTCCGGGCTGCTCGAGGCCCCGTTGACGAAGAGGCCCGTGTTGAAACGCTTGGCGAGAAACCCTTCGGCAGCGGCTTTATCCAGCCAAGCGAGCTGCCGGTCCGAGACCTTGCGCACGGCGGCCGGCAAGTCGCGATCGAGCTGGCCTTTCATGAGCGAATCGACGCGGCCCTGCGCCAGCACCCAAATCGGCAGCGTCTGCCCGATCAGCGAAGGATCGGCGAGCACCACGCGCCGGATCTCGAGATCGACGTCACGCGAAAGAAGGCCGCCGATCTCGCGCATGGCCGGCCTGTCGCTCGTCTCGACGCCGAGCTGCGCCGCAAGCGCCCGTCGGGCGAGAAGCCCATAGTCCGCCGAGCGCAGCTCGCTCGCCTTGCGCTCGCCTGACGGATCAATCACAGAGGCTTCGAGCGGCACATCGAGCCGGAACGACGTCTGCAAGAACGCCGTGTAGCCGTTGGCGACGATGCTGCCGAACAGGAAGAGCAAGAACGCGATGCCGAACACAATGGCGGCGACGCCGAAGATACGGAATCGGCGCTCGGCTGCGTAGCGGCGCCGAAGGCCTTTGCGGATGAGGGCTGCGTGCGCGCCGAGGTGGCTGTCCGGAAGGGTCTCGATAGCCATTATTCGTATTGCTCCCGGTATTTCCGCACGACATAGAGCGCGTAGATGTTCAGCCCCAGCGTGATCGTGAACAGGGTCAGGCCGAGCGCGAAGGCAACCAGCGTCTGCGGCGAGTTGAACTCGAGGTCACCCGTCAGCTGGCTCACGATCTTGACCGTAATCGTCGTCACCGGCTCCATGGGGTTGATGGTCAGGTTGGCCGCGATGCCGGCTGCGAGCACCACGATCATCGTCTCACCGATGGCGCGCGAGACAGCCAGCAGGATAGCGCCGACGATGCCGGGCAGCGCCGCCGGGAACACGACGCGCTTGATGGTCTCGGACTGGGTGGCGCCAAGCCCGTAGGACCCATCGCGGAGCGACTGCGGCACGGCGTTGATGATGTCGTCCGAAAGCGATGACACGAACGGGATGATCATGACGCCCATGACGATGCCGGCGGTAAGCACGCTGTTGGCCGAGATATTGAGACCGATCGCGCCGCCAGCATCGCGCAGAAAGGGACCGAACGTAATTAGCGCGAACAGGCCGTAGACGATGGTCGGGATGCCCGCGAGAATTTCGAGGAGAGGCTTCGCCACGGTGCGCACAGGCCGGCTCGCATACTCCGACATGTAGATCGCGCTCATGAGCCCGACAGGAACGGCCACGAACATCGCAACGGCCGATATGAAGAGCGTGCCCCAGAACAGCGGCAGGAGGCCGAACTGGCCTTCGGTAGCGCCCACGGCCCCGGAGGCCGAGAAACGCGGGTCCCAGACGGTGCCGAGGAAGAACTCGAGCGGCGGAACGAAGCTGAAGAAGTGGATCGCCTCGAACAGCATCGAGAAGACGATCCCCACCGTGGTCAGAATGGCGATCGTCGAAGCGCCGATGAGTCCGCCGAGGACGACCGTTTCCACGGCATTGCGGGCCCGCAGCCTCGCCGTCATGCGCGAAAATGCGTAGACGAAGCCGCCAAACGCAAGCACGGCGGCGAGCCCCGCCATGGCGCGTCGGCTCAGAATTTCATTCCGCACCTGATCATAGGCAGCGGTGATCATGTAGGCTTCAGGCGCTGAGCCAAGGATCACGCCGCGCTCCTGCAGGACACGCTGCGCTTCCGCGATGGGAGCAAAGCCATACCGGACACGATTGAGGACTTCCAGGTCAGCATCCGAAAGGCGGGCCACGCCGCGCGTCACGGCATTGATCCTGCCGATGATCAGCGACTGCTCGGCGGGGGATAGGCTTTGCACAGTCTCCGGCAGAGATGCGCTCACGAAGCTCTGCAAGACCGGGCGTTCGGCGACGCTCCAGATCAGGGTTGCAAAGAGCGCTGGCAGCGTGACCCACGCTGCTAGATAGCCGCCGAAGTATCCCGGCCGCGAATGGAGCTTCGCCTCGCTTTTTCGCGCCAGCACTTTGGCACGCCAGATTCCGATTGCGTAGGAAACGAGGCCCGCGACGAGCAGTCCCAAGACGATGACGGACATGGACACCAAATAGCCCTCTCATCCGGCCACTGTTCGGCGCGGTCGGCTGTGTTGCGCGCGGCGCTCATCGGCGTTTTGGCCGATGGCCCGTTTGAGGATGGTCCGGACCCCTTGCAGAGCCCGGGCCATACCTTGTCTCGTCTGGCGCTGGGAAAACCAGCGACCAATTACATCGTCTTCGCGGCCTTCACAGCTTCCTGCAGCGCTTTACGCTCTGCGTCCGGGGCCGGAACCAGACCGTACTCGGCGAGCGGACCCTCCGGTCCGATGACCTTGTCGGAGACGAAGTACTCAACGTACTCCTTGAGGCCGGGGATTGTGTCCATGTGCGCCTTCTTCACGTAGAACTGAAGCGGACGCGACACCGGATACTCGCCGGAAGCGATCGTCTCAACCGAAGGCACGATGCCCGAAAGCGTAGCCACCTTCAGCTTGTCGGTGTTGTTCTCGTAGAACGACAGACCGAACACGCCAAGCCCCTGCGGGTTCGACGTCAGGCGGGCAAGCGTTTCCGTATAGTCACCATCGATATCCACCGCGGCGCCATCCTTGCGAACCTTGAGGCAGGCTTTGTCGGCGGCCTTCTTCTTGGCCGCGTCGTCACCCTCGACCTTCGCGGCCAGGAGCTTGTCGGCGCCCGTCGCGGCGCAGCCGCCATGGAGAACCTTCTCCTCGAAGACTTCGCGCGTGCCGTGTTTCTCGCCAGGGATGTAGGCGACGATCGGCCACTCGGGCAGCTTGTCGTTCACGTCCTTCCAGGTCTTGTTCGGGTTGGCGACGAGCGCGCCGTCCTTCGGCACTTCGGCCGCAAGCGCCAGGAAGAGATCCTTGGGCTCGAGCGCCCATTCGCCGGCCTTGGCATCGACTGCGAACACGATGCCGTCATAGCCGAACTGAATCTCGATGATCTCCTTCACGCCGTTCTTCTGGCATTCGGCGAGCTCGGACTCCTTGATCTTGCGCGAGGCGTTGGCGATGTCGATCGTGCCCTCACCGAGCCCTTCGCAGAAGCGCTTGATCCCCGCGCCCGATCCGCCCGACTCGATGATCGGGGTTTTCAGGTTCTCATGGGACTTGCCGAACTGCTCGGCGACGATGTTCGCATAGGGCAGGACCGTCGAGGATCCCGCAATCTGAACCTGGTCGCGCGCCAATGCCGCGCAGGCGAACGCGGCCACACCAACGGCAGCGACCGTTGTATGGGCGATGAACTTGCTGCTCACGCTGATCTCCATTGTCTCGTGGGCGATGCGCCGAGCGCGGCCCTCTGACTGCGCCCTTGTGTCCGGGGCGTGTGCCCCGGCGCCTTTCTTCTAGACCTCCGACGCTTAGGATTTATGACATTGTAGCGGATTGATAATCATCATTTTATCCATCGCCCGCGGCGTTGCCTTCCGCAGCCTGCCGATCAGGAAAAGGTGGAGACCGAAGGGTGCGAGCGGCGCCGGGCACCTTCGCGCGGTCTTACATCCCCGCCCTTCCAGGGTCTCCCGTCACAACATCGCATGGCCCTTGGTAGCCGTTGACAGCCCTGCCCTGCAGTCTCATGAACGATGTGCTCCCACGTCCCTCTTCGAACGCGAGGCATGGCATTCCATGGTTCAGCTCACGCTACCCAAGAATTCCAAAGTCAAGGCGGGAAAGACCTGGAATGCGCCGGATACGGCCTCCGGCACGTGGCGCGAGTTCCGCATCTATCGCTGGAACCCCGATGACGGCGGGAACCCGCACTTCGATACCTATTGGATCGACGAGACCCAGTGCGGGCCGATGGTGCTCGACGCGCTCATCAAGATCAAAAACGAGATCGATCCCACGCTGACCTTCCGCCGCTCGTGCCGCGAAGGCATCTGCGGTTCGTGCTCGATGAACATCGACGGCACCAACGACCTCGCCTGCCTGAAAGGCATCGAGGAGGTGCGCGGCCCGGTCAAGATCTATCCCTTGCCGCACATGAAGGTGGTGAAGGACCTCGTGCCCGACCTCACCAATTTCTACGCGCAGCACCGCTCCATCGAGCCCTGGCTCAAGACGGAGACGGCGACGCCCCCCAAGGAGTGGCGCCAATCGCACGAGGACCGCGAGAAGCTCGACGGCCTCTACGAATGCATCCTCTGCGCCTGCTGCTCGGCCTCGTGTCCGAGCTACTGGTGGAACTCCGACCGCTATCTCGGTCCGGCCGCGCTGCTGCAGGCTTACCGCTGGGTGATCGACAGCCGTGACGAGGCGACGGGCGAGCGCCTGGACAACCTCGAGGACCCGTTCCGCCTCTATCGCTGCCACACGATCATGAACTGCGTGAAAGCCTGCCCGAAGGGGCTAAAGCCCGCGCTTGCCATCGCCGAGCTCAAGAAGCTCATGGTGCAGCGGCGGGTCTAAAACAAACTTTCGGAGCGCCCGCCCGCCCAGCGCGCGAACGCGTATCGCCCTCTTCAAACAAAAAAGCAGATACCAGACGGGCGTCCGGTGTCTGCTTCGATGGATCCGGCTGATGCGGACGTGACGACGGGCTTACGCCTCGCCGCCAGCTCCGGCCTCGCCAGCTTCGGCCTGTGCGGCCTCCTCGGCAGCCTTTGCCTTTGCAGCGGCCCGCTCCTGCGCCTTCTTCTTCGGCTTCGCCTTCTCAGGATTGGTGCGCGCCTCGCGCTTCAGAAGGCCGGCCGCGTCGAACAGACGTGCCACGCGGTCCGTCGGCTGGGCGCCGACTGAAAGCCAATGCTTGCAGCGGTCCTCGATGAGGCGGACTCGCTCGGGATGGTCCTTCGGCACCATCGGGTTGAACGTGCCAACCTGCTCGATGTAGCGCCCGTCGCGCGGAGACGCGCTGTGCGCGACCACCACGTAGTAGTAGGGGCGCTTCTTCGCGCCTCCGCGTGAAAGACGGATCCTGGCTGACATACGTTAAAGTCCTTTCTCTCTTTCTGAATGCAATCGGCCCTGCCTGCCGGTTCCCGGCACGGCGTGGCCTTATTTCTTCTTCCTCGGCAGGCCGGGGAATTTTGGAAGCGGCCCGCCAAGTCCAGGCAAGCCGCCACCGCCAAGCCCGGGAAGCCGCGGCACGCCGCCGCCCCCAAGGCCGGGCAATCCTTTCGGCAGCGCGTCCTTAAGATCGGCCGGCAGCTGCTCGAGCGCTTTCGGATCGAGCTTTGCAAGCTCGCCCTGCATGTCCGCGAGCTCCGCTTCGGAGGGTCCCCCTCCACCGCCGCCCATGCCGAACATGCGCGCCATCATTCCGCGGTTCTTGCCCATGGCCCGCATCATGTCGGACATCTGGCGATGCATCTTGATGAGCCGGTTGACGTCCTCGACCTTAGTGCCCGATCCGGCCGCGATCCGCCGCTTGCGCTTGGCGTCGAGAACTTTCGGCTGGCGCCGCTCCTTTGGCGTCATCGACGAGATGATGGCGCGCTGCCGCTTCAGGATACGGTCGTCGAGATTTGCCGCGCTAATCTGGTTCTTGATCTTGCCGACGCCGGGCAGCATGCCGAGCACGCCGCCCATACCGCCGATCTTCTCCATCTGCTTCAGCTGCTCGGCCAGATCCTCGAGGTCGAACGACCCCTTCTTCATCTTCTCGGCGATGGAGCGCGCCTTATCGACATCGATCGTCTGCGCCGCTTTTTCGACGAGGCCCACGATATCGCCCATGCCGAGGATGCGGCCGGCGACACGCGTCGGATCGAAGTCCTCGAGCGCATCCCACTTCTCGCCGGTGCCGAGAAGCTTGATCGGCTTGCCGGTCACGGCGCGCATCGAGAGCGCCGCGCCCCCGCGCCCGTCGCCATCGGCCCGCGTCAGCACCGTGCCCGTGATCGCGAGCCGGCTATCGAACGCCTTCGCCGTGTTGACCGCGTCCTGACCCGTGAGGCTGTCGAGCACGAGGAGAATTTCGTGCGGATTGGTGGCCGCCTTGACCTCGGCGACCTCGGTCATCAGCTCTTCGTCGAGTGTCGTGCGGCCGGCCGTATCAAGCAGCACCACGTCATAGCCGCCGAGCCGTGCCGCCTCCATCGCCCGATTGGCGATCTGAAGCGGCGTCTGCCCGGGAACGATCGGCAGCGTCGGAACCTCTGTCTGCTCGCCGAGCACGCGAAGCTGCTCCTGCGCCGCCGGCCGCCGCGTGTCGAGCGACGCCATCAGCACTTTTTTCTTGTCGCGCGTCTTGAGCCGCCAGGCGATCTTGGCCGTGGTGGTGGTCTTGCCGGAGCCCTGCAGGCCCGCCATCAGGATGGCGACGGGCGGCGCCGCGTGCAGATCGATGGGCTCGGCCTCGGAGCCGAGCATCCTCACGAGCTCGTCGTTGACGATCTTGACGACCATCTGGCCCGGCGTCACCGACCGCAGCACTTCCTGGCCGATCGCCTTTTCTTTCACGCGATCAATGAAATCGCGCACGACGCTGAGCGCTACGTCCGCCTCGATCAGCGACCGGCGCACCTCGCGCATGGCCTCGTTGACGTCGGCTTCCGACAGCGCCCCGCGCTTGGTAAGCTTTTCGAAAACCTGACCCAGGCGATCTGTAAGCGATTGAAACATTTAGATCTTTCTACAAGCACCAAGCGCATCCGAGGGCGCGACGCGCTGTCGGATGTTGACCCCCCTGCCTCCCGGTTGCTCCGGAATGAGGATCCGGGCACCATGTGCAGGGCGGCGGCTCTGAAGGACAAAGCCGTCTGGATTTCGGCGCACAATCTCCTATCGGCCAACGCCTGTCAACGTTTTGCCCAAGAATGTGGGCGATTGGCGCATTAACGTTGCGACCCACGCAGGCGTTGCACCATAATTCGGCCGCATCGGTCTGGACCCAAGGACCGGAGGCCGGGGGGCCTCGAGGGGAGAGCAATCTGATGATCGAGTGGCGCACGCTTCGCACGTGGGCGTGCCTGGTGATTTTGCCGGGCGCTATTGCGGGCGGATGCGCGTCCTCCGGCAATCCCTTCAACAACACGTCCGACTTCGACCGAACCTTCATCGCCGCGGCCCAAACCTGGGACCTCGACAAGGACGGCACCGTGACTTGCGACGAATGGGTCCAGTATGTGACCGAGGGTTTCCGTCAGGCGGACGCCAATGGCGATGGCGCCCTTGACGCTGAGGAATGGAAGAAGCTGATGGCGAGCGACCGCCTCTTCGAGATCGCGAACCTCGCCTATTATGACGCCAACGGTGACGGCCGCGTCACGCTCGAGGAAATGACCGGCAAGCAGAACCTCGCCTTCAAGCTTCTCGACCGTAACAACGATTGCCAGATCGACCGCACGGAATCGGTCCAGGTGCATGGCGTCGATCGCACCAAGCCGAAGGATACGGGAGCCGATCAGCAGATGCCCCGGGCTGGCAGCCCCGGAGGCAGGTAGCGGCGCCCGCAGGCACCGGGTCTTCCCGCGCTGCGAATTTGCGGAAAGACCCGGCTTTGTTGTGTCCGCCTTACTTCTGCGGCGCCATGCGCACGATACGGCCCTCGTTATCGGTAACGAGGTAGACGGCCCCGTCCGGACCTTGCTTGATGTCGCGCACCCGGTCGCCGATGTCGGCGGCCAGAACCTCATGCGCGACCACCTCCCCATCCTTCATGACCAGGCGCTGCACCTGCATGAACTTGAGCGCACCGGCGAGGAAGTTGCCCTTCCACTCCGGAAAGAGATCGCCCGTGTAGAGTTCGAGCGAGGAGGCGGCAATCGAGGGATTCCAATAGTAAACCGGCTGCTCGAGGCCTTCCTTGGCCGTGATGCCCTCGCCGACCGTGGCACCCGAGTATTCCTTCCCGTAGACGATGATCGGCCAGCCGTAGTTCTTGCCCCGCTCCGGCTGGTTGAGCTCATCACCGCCTTGCGGACCGTGCTCGAGCGTCCAGAGCTTCCCCGTCGCCGCATCCAGCACCGCGCCCTGCACGTTGCGGTGGCCGATCGACCAGATGAGCGGATCCCAGCCCTCATGTGCCGGGGGCGACATCGCGGGTGATCCATCAGGCTTGATGTAGACGATCTTGCCGAGGTGATTTTTCGGGTTCTGCGCCTCGCCCCGGATCTCGGGAAGGCTCCGCTCTCCGAGCGTCACGAACAGGTTCCCCTCAGGCGTAACAACGATGCGCGAGCCGAAATGCAGATCGCTCTTGTAAGCCGGCTGCTGGCGGAAGATGACCTTGAAATCCTCCAACGCGCCGCCATCCGCCGCAAGCACGAGCTTCGCGCTGGCCACGCTGGTTCCGTTCTTGCCATCCTCCCGCGGCTCCGAGAACGAGAGGAAGATTTGGCCGCTATCCGAAAAATCATTGGCGAGCGCCACATCGAGCAGGCCACCCTGATTTTGCGCCACCACCTCGGGCACGCCCTTGATCGGCTGCCCGAGCTTGCCGTCCTTCTCGATCACCCTGAGGCGGCCTGGCCGTTCGGTCACGAGCATCCGCCCGTCGGGGAGAAACTCGAGCGCCCACGGGTTTGTGAGTCCCGTGGCCACGGTGGAGAGCGTCACCGCGGTTTTCGGCGCCTCTGGCGCGTTGGTCTGCGCTGCAAACGCCGCACCCGTCATTAGGAACAAAAGGGGGGCGGTAATTGCCATCGCCGGTCGTAAGCTCATTGGAAACCTCATCTCTTTTCGACGCGTTGCTCGCCTTATGTAAGTGTTATCCGGCATTTGCCGAGGGGCGCACGGAGCGATACCGCTTTTCAGGGTCGCAGCCGGGCCCGGCTCAATTGTTTTTTGCGCTCCGTTCGCTCATATACTCCGCTGATGAATGCCCCTGCCTGCCTCCGCTACGTGAAGATGAATGGGCTCGGAAACGAGATCCTCGTCGTCGATCTGCGCCAGGGCGGGCAGCTTCCCAGCGTCGAAGGCATCCGCCACATCGCAGGCCAGCCCGCGACATCGTTCGACCAGATGATGGTGCTCGCGCCGCCGCGCACACCGGGCACCGACGCGTGGGTGACGATTTTCAACGCCGACGGGTCGGAAGCCGCCGCCTGCGGCAATGGCACGCGCTGCATCGGATGGTTCGAGCAGGAGCGGACGGGCAAGCGTAGGCTGATCTTCGAAACACACGCCGGAATGCACACCGTGTCCGTCAAGGATATCGCAGCGATCACCGTCGACATGGGCGAGCCGCGCTTCGGCTGGGCCGACATCCCGCTTGCGGAGCCTTTTCACGACACGCGCGCCATCGAGCTGCAGATCGGCCCCATCGACAATCCCGTCCTGCATTCGCCCTCCGTCGTCAACGTCGGCAACCCGCATGTGATATTCTGGGCCGAGAAGCCGATCGCGAGCTACGATCTCGCCCGCTTCGGCCCGCTGATCGAGAACCATCCGCTTTTTCCCGAGCGGGCCAACGTTACCCTCGCCGAAGTCACCTCGCGATCCACGATGGCCATCCGCACCTGGGAGCGGGGCGCCGGCCTGACGCAGGCTTGCGGCACCGCGGCCTGCGCCGCCGCCGTCTCGGCCATGCGCAAGCGGCTCGTGGATCGGAACGTGACCGTAGCTCTTCCAGGCGGACCCCTGGCCATAGAATGGGCAGACGACAATCATATTCTCATGACCGGCCCCGTGGCGTTCGAGCACGAGGGCAGCCTGCCGGCCCTGCCCGCCGCGGCAGCGATCCCGGAAAATGAGACCGCCTTGTCCCCCAGGGCAGTTTGACCTAAGAGCCGATGACTGTTCCCGCAGAAATTCCGAATGACGCAATGCCTGAACCGCTGATCGTCACGCTTGGCTGCCGGCTCAACGCTTATGAGTCCGAGGTCATGCGCCGCCATGCCTCCGAGGCCGGTCTCACAGACTGCGTCATCGTCAACACGTGCGCGGTCACCGGCGAAGCCGTGCGCCAGGCCGAGCAGACGATCCGCAAGCTCTCCCGCGAGCGGCCCGGCGCGCGCCTCATCGTCACCGGCTGCGCGGCCCAGATCGAGCCCGGACGCTTCGCCCGCCTCGATGGCGTGGACCACGTCATCGGTAATGCCGAAAAACTGGCGCCCGGCACCTTCCGCGCCCTCGCAGACGCGACACTCGCACGCGTCGTCGTCAACGACATCATGAGCGTGCGCGAAACCGCCCCGCACATGATCGACGGCTTCGGCTCGCGCGCCCGCGCTTACGTCGAGATCCAGAACGGCTGCGATCACCGTTGCACCTTCTGCATCATTCCGATGGGCCGCGGACCATCGCGCTCGGTGCCGGCGGGCGAGGTCGTCACTCAGATCGAGAAGCTCGTCGCCGCTGGCTATCCGGAGATCGTGCTGACCGGGGTCGACATCACCTCTTATGGCGCCGATCTTCCCGGCACGGCGTCGCTCGGCCGCCTCGTGAAGCAGATCCTCCTGCGCGTGCCAGAGCTGCACCGCCTGCGGCTTTCATCGATCGACCAGGTGGAAGCCGACGAGCACCTGCTCGATGCGCTCGCCACGGAGCCGCGTCTAATGCCGCACCTGCATCTTTCCATGCAGGCCGGCGACGACATGATCCTGAAGCGCATGAAGCGGCGCCACCTGCGCGACGACGCCATCCGCTTCTGCGAGACGGCGCGTCGGCTGCGCCCCGATATCGTGTTCGGCGCCGATCTCATCGCCGGCTTTCCGACCGAGACCGAGGCCATGTTCGACAACACGCTCGATCTGGTCGACGCCTGCGGCTTGACGTACCTCCACGTCTTTCCGTTCTCGCCCCGCAAGGGCACGCCGGCGGCCCGCATGCCCCAGCTCGACCGCGCCCTCATCAAGGAGCGCGCGCGGCGCCTCCGCACCAAAGGCGAGGCCGCGCATGCGAGCTACCTGGATCGCCTCGCCGGCACCCGCATCGAGATCCTCATGGAGCGCGAGGATCTCGGCCGCACGCCGCAGTTCGCAGAAGTACGGGTCGATCGCAAGGCGGCCATCGGCACCCTGCAATGGGCCACACTCGGCCGCCACGATGGCCGCCGCCTCAATGGAATGGTCGAAGCGTGAGCAACACCGATAAGAAACGCAAAGGCTTCTTCAGCCGCATGTTCGGCGCGGGCGAGGCCTCTCCGGAGCCAAGCCCCGCCGCGCCGCCACCTTCCGACGCGCCCGTAACGCCTCCCGAAGAGCCGGAGATCGAGGCGGTTGACGCGCCGGCTCCTCCGCCCGCACCGGAGCCCGAGACCCCGGCGCCCGAGACAGCCGCGCCTGACGCCACCCCAGCGCCGGTCCGCAAGAGCTGGTTCGAGCGCCTCAAGTCCGGCCTCGCCAAGACGTCGTCGCGGCTGACGGAAGGCATTACCGGCCTCGTCGCCAAGAAGAAGCTTGACCAGGATACGATTGACGAGCTGGAGGAGCTTCTGCTCGCCGCCGACCTCGGTATCGAGACCTCCGAGCGCATCACGACAGCTCTCGCCAAGGGCCGCTTCGACAAGCAGGTCTCGGAAGAGGAAATCCGCGAGACGCTCGCCAGCGAAGTGGCTCAGGTGCTCGAGCCGCTGGCCCAACCGCTGACGATTGATCCAGCGCGCAAGCCCCACGTCGTTCTCGTGCTCGGCGTCAACGGATCGGGCAAGACGACGACCATCGGCAAGCTCGCCGCCAAGCTCTCCCGCGAAGGCCGCCGCGTGATGCTGGCCGCCGGCGACACCTTCCGCGCCGCCGCCATCGACCAACTCAAGGTCTGGGGCGAGCGCACGGGCGCGCCGGTCATCGCCCGGGATGTCGGCTCGGACGCCTCGGGCCTCGCCTTCGATGCCGTGAAGGAAGCGCAGGCCAACGGCTCGGATGTGCTCCTGATCGACACGGCCGGCCGCCTTCAGAACAAAGAGGGGCTGATGGCGGAGCTGGAGAAGGTGGTGCGCGTTATCCGCAAAGTGGACGAGACGGCGCCCCACGACGTCGTTTTGGTTCTGGATGCGACAACCGGGCAGAACGCCATGCAGCAGGTCGAGGTGTTCCGCGAGCGCGCCGGCGTCACGGGCCTGGTCATGACCAAGCTCGATGGCACCGCCCGCGGCGGCATCCTGGTGGCCATCGCGGCGCGGCATGCGCTGCCGATCCACGCCATCGGCGTCGGTGAAGGCGTCGATGATCTCGAAGCTTTTTCAGCCAAGGATTTCGCCCGCGCCATCGCAGCAACGTAAGGATACCCGCGGCGGTGAACGCATCGGCCGCGCCTGCATCAAGCCAAAACTTCAAGGTCAGCCTGAGATCATGAGCCCCCGCAGACGTCTCTATCCGTTCAACGCCGAGCAGACCGTCAACATCCTGAGCGAGTTCGGCCCGCTGGTGACGATGTTCCTCGTCAATGCGCTCTATGGCATCAACGCGGGCACATGGGCACTGATCGTCACCACCGTGGCGGCCATCATCGTCATGCTTTACATGTTCCGGCGCCCGCCGATCTTTCCCCTGATTGCCTCCACGGTGACCATCGTGTTCGGCGCTCTGACGCTGATCACGCACGACGCGATGTGGATTCAGATCAAGGTCACCATCTTCAACGCGCTGTTTGCGGCCTTCCTGTTCTCTGGCCTCTGGCTCAAGCGCAACTTTTTCCAATACGTGTTCGAGAAGACCTTCCACTACACGCAGGAGGGCTGGGATTCCTTCACCCGCAGCTTCGCCTGGTTCTTCCTGATCACCGCGGGCCTCAACGAGTTCGTGCGCCTCTACTTCAAGGACGATCACATCTACCATGTCCTTGGCTACGCCATGAACGGTGTCGACGTCTGGATCGCCTTCAAGTTGTTCATCATCCTGCCCTTGAGCGGCATCTACGCCTGGGTGCTCACGAGATGGATGAGCAGGCACCATCTTTGATGTGTTATCAGGGGCGCTCCGATGCGTCCGGCCACGGGCCCGACACGCATCAGCAGCCACGATTAGATCAGGACCGAATTCCTATGAGCGAAGCAAAAACGAACACCGGATCGAACGAAAAGAGCGCGCAGCAGCTCTTGAAGTTCGTCGTGGAGCTCGGCCCGCTCGTCGTGTTCTTTCTCGTCAATGCGCGCGCCGGCATCTTCTGGGGCACGGGCCTGTTCATCGGCGCCACGCTGATCTCGCTCGGCGCCTCGCGCCTGCTGTTCGGACGCATCGCCGTAATGCCGCTCGTCTCAGCCTTCGTGGTCGTGGTGTTCGGCGGCCTGACTCTCCTTCTGCAGGACGAGCTTTTCATCAAGCTGAAGCCCACCATCGTCAACGCCATCTTCGCCGCGATCCTGTTCGGCGGGCTATATTTCCGCAAGTCGCTCCTCAGCTATCTCTTCGGCGACGTCTTTTCGCTCACGGAAGAGGGCTGGCGGAAACTTACGTTCCGCTGGGCCTGCTTCTTCATTTTCCTGGCGCTCTTGAACGAGCTGGCCTGGCGCCTGCTCACCACCGATCAGTGGGTCACGTTCAAGGTGTTCGGCATCATGCCGGTGACGATGCTCTTCGCCATCTCGCAGGTCGGCCTCCTGCAGCGCCACGCGCTCGACAAGCCCGCGGGCGAATAGAGCCTGATCGTTTGAGGTGGATGCGGAGACGCATTCACCGAGAACGTGAATCAGTCTCTCAAATAAAAACTTAGTCGAGAGCACGCCTTCCCGTCTGCCCTATCCTCGCTGATCCAAAAGAAAGAGCCGGACGCGATGATGAGATCGCATCCGGCCCAAAACCTTCCGACATGACTCCAATTTACGCCGCGGCCTTCCCCTTGAGGAGATCGCGCTCGATCAGCGCCTCGGCGATCTGCACGGTGTTGAGCGCCGCGCCTTTGAGGAGGTTGTCCGCCACGATCCAGAGCGCGAGCCCATTCTCGACAGTGGTATCCTCACGGATGCGGGAGACATAGGTCGGATATTCGCCCGCTGCTTCCACGGGCGTGACGTAGCCGCCGGGCTCCCGCTTGTCGACGACGAGAACGCCGGGAGCGCCCCGCAGGATCTCACGCGCCTCATCGGCAGAGATTGGACGCTCGAACTCGATGTTGACGGATTCCGAATGCCCGACGAACACCGGCACGCGCACGCACGTCGCCGTCAGCTTGATCTTCGGATCGAGGATCTTCTTCGTCTCGGCGAGCATCTTCCATTCCTCTTTCGTGAAGCCGTCTTCCATGAAGACGTCGATGTGAGGAATGCAGTTGAACGCGATCTGCTTGGTGAACTTGTTGGGCTCCACCTCTTGACCCGGCACGTACTTGGCCTTGGTCTGCGCCCACAGTTCGTCCATCGCGTCCTTCCCGGCGCCGGAAACGGACTGATAGGTGGAGACGACGACGCGCTTGATGCCCGCCGCATCATGTAGCGGCTTCAATGCGACGACGAGCTGCGCCGTCGAGCAGTTCGGGTTGGCGATGATGTTCTTCTTCGTGAAGCCGGCGAGCGCGTCGCCGTTGACTTCGGGCACGATGAGCGGGACGTCCTGATCGTAGCGCCAGCACGAGGAGTTATCGATCACCACCGCGCCCATGGCCCCGACTTTCGGGCTCCAGGCTTTGGACACGGACGAGCCGGCCGACATCAGGCAGATGTCCACCTTCGAAAAATCGAATTGCTCGATATCCTGGCATTTGAGCGTCTTGTCGCCACATGAAACCTCGGTGCCGAGCGAGCGACGCGACGCAATCGCGTAGATCTCGTCCGCTGGAAAGCGCCGTTCGGTGAGCACGTTCATCATCTCGCGCCCGACATTCCCGGTCGCGCCGACGACAGCGACTTTGTAGCCCATGGTGGTTGTGTCCTTTGACAAGCGTTTGCGCGGAGGCGCCAAAACACCCTGACTGGAGCGATCTTCCAAACACGTGGAAATATCTCCAGGCGCGCTTGACTTACGCGCGCAGGGCCCTCCTTTCAAGGAGCAAATCGCCCCCTTCCGCTTATGGAAGGCGCGCCCGGCCGCGCATCGGCCAAAGCCCAGCGCCCTCTTTTGACACCGGCGCCTGTATCACTTTAGCTCGTAGCCCCCGTCTCCGGTCAAAAGGTTGCTCGTGCAAACACCAGTTCCGACCACCCTCGCGCCAGATTCTCCCGATTCCGCATGGCCGGAAGGCATCGTGCCCACCGAGGAATACCGCACCGCCCTCGACTTCATTCGCGAGGGCGACGGCCACCTGTTCGTCACTGGGCGTGCCGGCACAGGCAAGTCGACGCTCCTTCGCGCGCTTCGCTCCGCTGTCGACAGCGAACTTGCCGTCGTCGCGCCCACCGGCTTGGCCGCTGTCAATGTGGGCGGCCAGACCATCCATTCCTTTTTCGGCCTGCCACCGCGCCTGATCCGATCGGACGATATCCGCCGCTCCCGCAACGGCCAAGTCATGCGCAAGCTGTCCTTCCTCGTCATCGACGAGGTCTCGATGGTGCGCTCCGACCTGATGTGGGCCATCGACCAGTCCCTACGCGTCAATCGCGGCCGGCCGCGCGAGCCGTTCGGCGGCGTTCGCCTCGTTCTCTTCGGTGACTTGCATCAGCTTCCGCCCGTCGTTCAGGAGGCCGAGGTGGCCAGCCACCTGGAAGAGGAATTCGGCGGCCCCTTCTTCTTCTCGGTGCCGGCCTTGCGCGAAGGCGCGGGCACTTTGCGTCTCGAGCTGACGCAAGTCTTCCGCCAAAGCGACGAAGCGCTGATCACGGTCCTCAACCGCATTCGCGACGGCGAGGCTGACGCCGAAGACCTCGAGGAGCTGAACCAGCGTGTCGCCCCGATCCGCACGCTCAGCGAGGGCGAGAAATTCGTCATTCTCACCCCGACCAACGCCGCCGCCCATCGCATCAACACTGCTTATCTCGATGCGCTTCCGGGCCAGCCGCTGACCTATGAGGCCGGGATAACGGGCGATTTCACGCAGGCCGCACATCCGACCGACAGCGCGCTCACGCTCAAGGAAGGCGCCAAGGTCATTCTCCTGCGCAATGATCCGGAGCGCCGCTGGGTCAACGGCACGGTCGCCCGCATCTCGCGTCTCGAAGACAAGCGCGTTTTCATCGAAGTAGAGGGCCGTGAGCATGAGCTCGAACCCGTAAGCTGGGAGCAGCGGCGTTACGCGTACGACAACGAGCAGGAAAAAGTCGTCGGCACCGTAGCCGGCACGTTTCGCCAGTTCCCTGTCCGGCTCGCCTGGGCGCTCACCATTCACAAGGCCCAGGGTCTGACGCTCGACAATGTCTATATCGACCTCGGCCGCGGCACCTTTGCCCACGGCCAGGCCTATGTCGCTTTGTCGCGGTGCCGCTCTCTCGAGGGCCTGGCCCTCGCCCGCAAGCTCGAGCCCCGGGACATCCTCTTCGATCCCGCGGCGATGGGATACCGTAACATCTTTTCGCTTCTTCAGTCCTAAGACGATGATAGATTTGCAACTTTTTGCACGTGCGAAATAACGGAACCCTTCAGCGCTCCTTATCGGGATCGGCGATCCCGCCGAGGAAAGCTGAAAGGTCCCACAATTACTAGGTCAAACGACCCATATCGAGCGGCAATAGTTTTATATTGCACTGCAGCAAACCTTTGCTATTCTGCCTGTGAAAAGCGGCCGTCGCGGGCGTGGATAGAGCCGGGACGCCCTTTCATGCGTCCCCATATTTCGGTTTTCCCATAGGAGCCCCCCGTGAACGACTTCACTCGCCAAACTCAGGAGTTCTTCTCGGCCGCCAAGAACGCCCGCATTCCCGAGCAGGTGCAGGCCATGGCAGAGGACAGTGTCTCGAAGGCACGCGAGACCTACGACAAATTTTCCACCGTCGCCAAAGACAGCGCCAGAGCGATGGAAGAAGTGACCGCCGCCGCATTCGCCGGCGCCAAGACCATCGGCGACAAGGTTCTGAAGAACACTGAAGCAAACACCGAAGCCGCGTTTGAAGCGGCCCAGGCGTTCGCCCGCGCCAAGACGCTTCCTGAGTTGATGCAGCTTCAGACGGGATTCGTGCAGCAGCAGTTCGCCCTTGCCGGCGCACAGTCGCGGGAGCTGTTCGAGCTGTCGGCCAAGGTTGCCCAGCAGACGTTCGCGAACCTGAACAGCGCCGCCACCCGCACCTTCGAGCAGATCAAGAAGACGAACTGACCCGTTACGTCAGCTCCGCAGCGAATGCCCGGCGCTTCTCGCGTGCGGGCATTTCTTTTTTTTCAGCCGACCGCTCGGATCTGCTTTCGCGCCTCAGAATTCCAGCTATATTGGATGGATGTTGGGGTCGCGTTCCGATATCAAAATCCGCAAGGGCAAGCTGGCCGATGCCCCGGCCGTTGCCGACACCTTTCGTCAGTCCTGGCTACAGGCCTATCGCGGCATTCTTCCCCACAGCCATCTCGAGAACATGATCCGCCGGCGCGGCGCCGATTGGTGGGCAAGCGTCATTCGTAGCGGCGACAGCCTCATGGTCCTCGAGCGCGGCAACACCATCATCGGTTATGCGACGCTCGGCTTCTCACGCACGCGCGGCCCTTATCAGGGCGAGATCTACGAGCTTTATATTTCTCCCATTTATCAGGGCCTCGGCTTCGGCGAGCACCTCTTCGAGGCATGCCGTCATGGACTTGACCAGCGCCGCCTGAAGGGTCTGATCGTCTGGGCGCTTGCCGAAAATACCATTGCGACAGATTTCTACTGGCGCCGCGGCGGCCGTCCCGTGAAGCTGGGCTTCGAGACCATCGGCGGCCAAAAGCTCGAGAAGATCGCGTTCGGCTGGTCATCCTGACCTCCGGTTAGCAACGTGCTCGGCCACCGCGTTGCCACGCTTTCCTTTCCGCATCACATCGGGCTCTGCCCGTGCACCCCATCGATACGAGGCCGGTCCGGACAAGGCTCGGAACGCGCCACCGTGTCGGCGATCCTTCGCGCCCGCACGATGGCGTCCGGATTGGCGAGTGCATCGATGTAGGCGACGTGGCAGGCGTCACGTTCGGTGACCCGCATGACCACGAGCACTTCTCCGGAATTCGTCCGGCTGCGCGTGCGATAGCGCACGATGGTGGCATAGGGCACCGTCTTGCCGTCGCGCACGATGAACCGCCACTCGACCGTCGGCCGCTGACCATTCTTCTCGAAAAGAGTGTTGACCGCGCCAAGTGTCTGCTGGGCGGCCCGGCGCGCCTCCGGCTCCGGACCGACGCTGAGAAAGACTCCGCGGTCTCCCTCCGCCACATAGACAGGATAGCCCGGCAATCCCTCGCAGACCCGCGCAACGCCGCGGCCCCTGGCCGGCACTGCCCGGCATGCCGCGGGATCGAGCGCCGTGTAAAGGCTTTTCACCGGTTGCACGGCCAGCGCCCCGCCGCTGCACAGGACGGCTGCGGTCGCAATGATCCGGGCCGAAAGCATGCCCATAAGATCCCTCTCGCGCAGCCCCAAGGAGATTTCCGTCCTTTATACGGCCTCCCGAGCCAAAATTCGAAAACTTCGAAGCAGATAGCGGTATGAGAGGCCGAAGTTCTGCGGAGAAGTCTCTCAGGCGGAAGGGCCGCACTTCCTCTAAGCTGCCAGCATTGCTATATCGGCGCCCAGCTGAACCTACCTGAGGACGTGATGAGCGAAATCCGGATCGCGGTGACGGGGGCTGCGGGGCGCATGGGCCGCGAGCTCGTCCGCGTGATCTCAGCCACCTCCGGATGCACTCTTGCCGGCGGCACCGAAACGTCTGGCTCGCCTCACGTCGGCTCGGATCTGGGCGTGTTGGCGGGATTGCCGCCTCTCGGGCTCGCCGTGACGTCGGACCCTCTCGAGCTCCTAGCCCGGAGCGACGCCGTCATCGATTTCACGACGCCCGCCGCGACTGTCGAGATCGCCGGGCTGGCCGCCAACGCCCGCATCGTGCACGTCATCGGCACCACAGGGCTTTCCGAAAGCGACGAAGCGGCGATCAAAGCCGCCGCCCGCCATGCGACCATCGTCAAAGCGGGTAACATGAGCCTCGGCGTCAACCTGCTGACCGCCATCACGCGGCGCATCGCCGAAACGCTCGACGCAGACTTCGACATCGAGATTGTGGAGATGCACCATCGCCACAAGGTGGATGCGCCATCCGGCACGGCGTTGATGCTGGGCGCGGCGGCGGCCGAGGGCCGCGGCATTGACCTCAAGGCGAAAAGCGTAAGATCCCGCGACGGACACACCGGACCGCGCGAGCGTGGAGACATCGGCTTCGCAACGCTGCGCGGCGGCAGCGTGGTCGGCGACCATACGGTCGTCTTCGCCGGCGAAGGCGAGCGCATCGAGATCACGCATCGGGCCGGAGACCGGAGCATTTTCGCGCGTGGCGCCGTCAGGGCCGCGCAGTGGGGCCAGGGCAAGGAACCCGGCCTCTTCACCATGATCGATGTGCTAGGGCTTTAGATGTCAACTTTGCAGCGAACGAAACGGATTTCCGTGATGAACAACAAGCTCGTTCTCGTGCGACATGGCGAGAGCGAGTGGAACAAGAAGAACATCTTCACCGGCATCCGCAATCCGGACCTGACGGACAAGGGTGTGATCGAAGCGGTATGGGCTGGCCGCGTGCTCAAGGCAGAAGGCCTGCGCTTCGACATTGCGTTCACGAGCAAGCTGAAACGTGCCCAGCACACGCTCGACATCATCCTCGGCGAGATGGGCGGCGAGACGCCGGAGGTGATTGAGAACGCAGCGCTGAACGAGCGCGACTACGGCGAGCTTTCCGGTCTCAACAAGGATCAGGCGCGCGAGAAGTGGGGCGAAGAGCAGGTCCTGACCTGGCGTCGCAGCTTCGATACGCCGCCTCCTGGGGGCGAGAGCCTCAAGGACACGGCCGCCCGCGTTCTGCCCTTCTATCGCGACCATATCTGGCCGCATCTCGTTGCCGGAAAGGACGTCATCGTCTCGGCCCATGGCAACTCGCTGCGCGCGCTCATCATGCACCTCGAAAAGCTTTCCGGCGAGGAGATCATCGCGCGCGAGCTGGCGACGGCCGCACCGCAGGTCTACAGCCTCACCGATGACGGCGACGTCGCCGAGCGTCGCGAGCTGGTGCGCTCTGAAGGCCGCGACGACGGCATTTGAGCATCTGACTGCCTCGCCGCAAGATGCGTAATCCTCGTCTTCGATGACGGCTGGGACAGAGTGCTTCCGAGAAAGTGGGAACCGGTTTTCCGGCAGGAAGCACGAAGAAACAAAAATAGAGCCGTTCTCGGATTCCACTTAAACCGGAACGGCTCTAGGCTTTCGCCGCTTTTCCTGACACGAGAGTCCGTGCCCGGCGCCTGCGCGGCAACGAGCGCTATTCCCCCCTCGCACGTCCTCTCATGATCTGCATGGATCGCGCCGAGTAGCACAGGCATCCGCATAGCTCAACGCATCGTGTTAGCTGCCCCATTCGCGCGTGATCTGCCGCCCCGTCCCGGCCGGACCGCTTGCCCACAGTCCGTCAGCGCGCTACTACCGCGCCACGATATCCCTCCAGACGGACATCCCAGATCATGACGACGCACAAGCTGCTCCTCTTGCCGGGCGACGGCATCGGCCCCGAGACCATTGCCGAGGTCGAGCGCATCATCGCGTTCTTCAATAAGCGGAGCGGCAAAGCGACGTTCGAGACCGACCGCGATCTCGTGGGCGGCGCCGCCTATGACGCGCACGGCGTGGCCGTGACCGACGAATGCGTCGCCAAGGCCAAGGCAAGCGACGCTGTGATCTTCGGCGCCGTCGGCGGCCCGAAATGGGATCCCGTTCCCTACGATGTCCGTCCTGAAGCCGGCTTGCTGCGCCTGCGCAAGGATCTCGGCCTGTTCGCCAACCTGCGCCCGGCCGTCTGCTATCCCGCGCTTGCCGATGCGTCGTCTCTGAAGCGCGAGCTGGTCGAGGGCCTCGACATCATGATCGTGCGCGAGCTGACCGGCGGCGTCTACTTCGGCGAGCCGAAGGAAATCGTCACGCTCGAGGACGGGCAGAAGCGCGCCGTCGACACGCAGATCTACACCACGCATGAGATCGAGCGCATCGCCAAGGCGGCCTTCGACCTCGCGAGGAAACGCGGCAACAAGGTGCACTCCGCCGAAAAGCGAAACGTCATGAAGACCGGTGTGCTTTGGAATGAAGTCGTCACCGCGGTCCACAAGTCCTACGCGCCCGACATCGAGCTGCATCACATCCTCGCCGACAACTGCGCCATGCAGCTCGTCCGCAACCCGAAGCAGTTCGACATCATCGTCACCGACAACCTATTCGGCGACGTACTGTCCGACGAAGCCGCGATGGCGACAGGCTCGCTCGGCATGCTGCCGTCCGCCTCGCTGGGCACCACCGACCCGAAAACCGGCAAGCGCCTCGCGCTATACGAGCCCGTCCACGGCTCGGCTCCCGACATCGCCGGCAAGGATCTCGCCAACCCGATCGCTACGATCGCGAGCTTCGCCATGGCGCTCCGCTATTCGTGCGACATGGCTACCGAGGCGGATCTGCTTGAGAAGGCCATCGCCGGAGTCCTCGCCGAGGGCTACCGCACAGGCGACATCATGCAGGACGGCATGCGCCAGGTCGGCACGAGCGAGATGGGCGGCGCCATCCTCGCAAAGCTCGAGCAGCTCGTCGCCTGACGAGCCCGCGACGGCATCGCGCAATAGGACCGGCGTCACAGCGAAGGCTCGTGCCGAGAGCGTAGCTCCGTCCCTCGAATAACGAGCGTGCACAAAATAGAAAAGGCGGCTCCGCGAAAGAGCCGCCTATGATCGTATCCGCCCAGGGAGGCGGATGATCTGAGAGTGCTTCCGGAACCGGTTTTCCAAAAAGAAGCACGACAAAATAAATACTTAGAGCTGTTCCCGGATTCCACTTAAACCGGAACGGCTTTAGTCCTTGGTGATCACGAACACCTTGAAGTCTTTGTCGAGGCGGAAATCATACTGGCCAGCCTTGCATTTCACATCCTCGGCCTCGTAGACGCCCGTGCCTTCGGTCTCCTTCTCGTAGCTGCCGCCTTCGCAGCCCCACTCGGCAACCGCCGCCTTGATCTTTGCAACCTCGTCGTCCGTCGGCTTATCGTCGGCGAATGCCGCGCTCGTGGCGGCCCCGGCACAAAGTGCGACAGCGGCGGCGACTGCGAAAATGCGCTTCATCGATCTATCTCCTTAAAAAGAAAGGTTGCGTGGGGATCAATTCCCTATGTCGTTACCGATATGGAATACGTCCATAGGGAACTTTTCCCGATTTAATCCGGGAACGCCCAAATGGTTCTCTGTTCAGGGATATTTTTTCATTTCGCTTGGTCGTCAAAACGTCGCACGTCGAAGGCAGCCGGAAATTCGAGAACATTTTGCCTGAAATAGCACGCGTGCCGTCAAAGCTTCCGCAGCGAGACGCGACTCACGCGATGGTCCGCGTCCTTACGCAGGATGAGCCGCGCGCGAGGACGCGTCGGTAGGATGTTGTCCATGAGATTCTTCAAGTTGATGCTGCGCCAGATCTCGAGCGCACGCGTCACTGCATTGTCATGCGTCAGCATTGCGTAGCGGTGGAAGAACGCTGCTGGATCTCGGAAGGCCGTTGCCCTCAGCCGCATGAACCGCTCGACGTACCAATTCTCGATCGTCTCAGGATCGGCATCGATGAAGATCGAAAAATCGATGAAATCGGAGACGAAGTGCCCGGATTCACCCGCGCCCCCGAGCGTGGCGGGCTGCAGCACGTTGAGCCCCTCGACGATCAAGATGTCCGGGCGCTCGACGAGGCTGGTCTGCCCCGGCATGATATCATAGTGGAAATGGGAATAGACCGGCGCCTCGTTATGCTCTTTGCCGCTCTTCACATCCGCAAGGAATCGGATCAGCCGTCCGGTATCGAAGCTTTCCGGAAATCCCTTCCGGTTCATTAGGTTGCGCGCTTCGAGCTCGCGGTTAGGATAAAGGAATCCATCCGTCGTCACGAGATCCACGCGGGGGTGATCCGGCCACCGCGCAAGCAGCGCCTCGAGCACGCGCGCCGTCGTGCTCTTGCCGACAGCGACCGATCCCGCGACCCCGATGATGAAGGGCACCTTGCGATCTGTGCGTCCGAGAAAGGTCGAGCTGACGGCGTGGAGCTTCTGCGCCGCGGCCACGTAGAGATTTAAGAGCCGCGAGAGGGGGAGATAGATCATCTCCACCTCCTCGACCGAAAGCTCGTCAATAATCCCCGAGAGGGCCTCGAGCTCGTGGGGCTCGATGGTCATCGGTGTATCGGCCCGCAGCTTCGCCCACTGCTCGCGGGTGAAAACCCGATACGGAGAGAACTGAAGATCGAGGTCCTGCGTGTCCACGAGCTCAAGCCGGCGAGCTTCCCGCGCCGGCAAAGCCTTGTCCCGCATCGTCATGGGCGATCACCTGAAAGCTTTTCAGCCCTCTCCACCACTTCGGGCTGCCTTTTCCGCCAGTCCCGATTGCCCTGAGCGTTTGTCCAGAACAGCCAGCACGTCGTCGAGCGCGATGTTTCGCGCTTCGAGCAGGACCAGCAGATGATAGAGTAGATCGGCAGCTTCCGCACGCAGCGCATCGTCGCTCTGGCACGCCCCTGCAATTGCGACCTCGACCGCCTCTTCCCCCAGCTTTTTGGCGCAGCGCTCAGCTCCCGCATCGAGGAGCTGGCGCGTATAAGACTTATCCGCCGCCTCCGCCCGGCGCGCCCGGATCGTTTGCGCCAACCGGGAAAGAACGTTGTTATTCATAGACTTAGCCTTCGTTACTTAAAGCGCATGAAGCCAGGGTCATAGCAAGACCAGGGACAGGTTCGAGCGATAGCAAACCCGGCGCGACAAAAGCTTAAAGCTCTACCCTCAAAAGAGCTTAACGGGCCGCGGCGCGGCGCCCGCATCGGGTCTACGCTAAGCCCACGCTGTCAGCCTCCGGACACGCCCGTGAGGCGCATGCGGATGTAGTCAAGCTGATCGAAGTTGCCGTATTTGATGATCAGGTTTCCGCTTTCCCCGGAACCGCGCTTGACCTCGACCTTGAGCCCGAGCGTGTCTGCCAGTTCCTTTTCGAACGCCTTGGTATCGGCATCCTTCTCGCGCGCCTTGCGCCCGCCGCCCGTCGGGCCCGGCACACCGATCGGCCCGGCCTGCGTCAGCGCTTCGGCCGCGCGGACATTGAGGTTCTGCTCGATAATCTGCTGCGCCAACGCTTCCGCGTCCTCGCGTCCCACGAGTGTGCGCGCATGGCCCGCCGTAAGCTTGCCCTCCTGCACATAAACCTGGAGGGACGCCGGCAGCTTGAGCAGCCGCAGCGTATTGGCGACATGACTCCGGCTTTTGCCGATGATCTCGGAGACCTGCTCCTGGCTGTAGTCGAAACGCTCGACCAGTTCTCGGTAGCCGTTCGCCTCCTCGATGGCATTGAGATCGGCCCGCTGCACGTTCTCGATGATCGCGAGCTCCAGCACCTCCCGGTCCGAAAGCTCACGCACGATGACCGGAACCGTATGCAGGCCGGCCTTCTGCGACGCGCGCCAGCGCCGTTCGCCGGCTACAATTTCAAACGCGTGGGCCTCTTCCGGATGCGGGCGAACGACGATTGGCTGGACGAGCCCCTTAGTGCGGATGCTTTCGGCCAGCTCAGCGAGATCCTGGTCGGCAAAATCCTTGCGCGGGTTGAAGCGTCCGCTCCGAAGCTGGGCCACGGGCAGCATCCGCTGCTCGCCCTCGGTCGCCACTCTCGGTTGGCTGGCGTGCGGCGCATCCCCCATCAGCGAAGCCAAACCCCGGCCCAGCCGGCTCTTGGGTAGCGCAGAGTTCATGGACCTGACCCGTTATTCCCTGAGTTGTAGCTGTTACGCAGCCTTCGTTTGACGCTCTCGCTCGATGATTTCCGTGGCCAACCGGATGTAGGCCTGGCTGCCCGCGCAATCGTAATCGTAAAGCAGAATCGGCTTCCCATGGGACGGCGCCTCGGCCACGCGCGTGTTCCGCGGAATGACCGATTCGTAGACCTTCGAGCCGAAGAAGCCGCGCACCTCCTGCGCGACCTCGCGGGAAAGCGTCGTGCGCGCATCATGCATGGTGAGCACGACGCCCTGGATCTCGAGACTTGGATTGAGCGTGGCGCGGATCTGCTCGATGGTGTCCTTGAGCTGCGAGATACCTTCGAGCGCGAAAAACTCGCATTGCACCGGCACCAGCACGGCGTCCGCCGCGGCAAGCGCGTTGAGCGTCAGGATGTTGAGCGACGGCGGGCAGTCGATCAGCACATAGCGGAAGCTTTGGTCGGCGGGTCTCGTCTCCGCTTGCGCGGCCAACACCGCAACCGCATCCCGGAGCTTGTAGGCCCGGCTCGCATCGCCCGAAAGATCGGCCTCGAGTCCCACGAGGTCGGAATTCGCCGGCACGACGCATAAGCCCGGGATGGCCGTCTGCACGGCCGCTTCTGCGAGGCTCACGGCCCCCACCAGAGCGTCGTACATCGTTCGGTCCCGAGCCTCGGGCGGCACGCCCAACCCCGTCGAGGCGTTGCCTTGCGGATCGAGGTCGATGACAAGCACGCGCTCGCCGATCGCGGCCAGCGCGGTGCCGAGATTGATCGCCGTCGTCGTTTTGCCGACGCCGCCCTTCTGGTTGGCGATCGCCAGAGTCCTGAGCTTGGATCCTGGGCCTGTCACTGGGCTAACCCTCCGGCCTCGCGGCCAAATTCCGAACGATCACGACACGCGCGCTAGCTTCGGTCAAGCTTGGCGCCAGCGCACAAGTGAAATCGAATCGCTTCTTCGCCTCCTCTACTTCTACCTCCGCTTCACGGCCCTTTGGAAACAGGGCCACGGTGCGGGGAGAAAAAAACGGCAAAGCGAGCCCCAGAAGCTTAGGCAGCGGCGCCAGGGCGCGCGCCGTGATCACATCTCTTATCAGAGAGTTAGCCTGAGTCGCGGCCCTTTCGCTCCGCTCGGCCCGAATCTCCACAACAACCCCGGTCTTTCGGGCCACCTCCGCAAGAAACGCCGCTTTCCGCGAATCGCTTTCGACGAGGGTCATACGCGCGCCCGGGTCGCGCTCGGCCAGCATGATCGCCAGCACGAGACCGGGAAAGCCGCCGCCGGAACCGAGGTCGAGCCAGATCTTTCCCGGTCCAATCTCTTGCGCCTGGCTCTGTTGCGCCCCGCTCGGCCCGGCGGCGCCGGAAAGATTGGCTCCAGCCGGATTCTGCGAACACCCTAGCCCCGCATTCGAGCCAGCTTTCTCTCTAGTACCCGGAAGTAAAGCTTCGAGCGGCGCGAGACCCAGCCCCAGGAGCTGAGCCGAATCCGCAAAGTGCCGATGCCATATCTGGTCCAATGTGCCCGGCGAAACCAGATTGATGACCTTTTGCCACTTTTTGAGCAGCGCCTCGTAAGTCCTCAGCCGCTCGAGAGTTTCACGTGAAACGGCAAAGGCGTCCTGAAAAGCCTCAGGGGTATCGATTGGGCGGGAAAGGGCTGTCACGACGCTCGCTTTCGCGCCGGTTTTTTAACTGCCGAGAGGAGGAGCATTAAGGCCGCGGGCGTCATGCCCTCGATGCGGCCCGCCTGAGCCACCGACACAGGCCGGTGCTGCTCCAATTTCTGGCGCAGCTCCGATTTAAGTCCCGGAAGGCTTGAATAATCGAAAGTTAGCGGAATTTCAGCGCCTTCATCCCGGCGCAGCGCCGCGACGTCGATCTCCTGCCGCTTGACGTAGGCATCGTACCGAGCGTCATTTTCTACTTGCGCTGCGATCGCGTCGTCAAAAGATTTGAGTTCAGGCCAAATCTGAGCCAAATGCCCGAACGTTACGCTTGTATATGACAGAATTTCGAATGCAGTTCGCCGCCGCCCATCCTTGTTAAGTTCGATTCCGTTTCGTTCTGCTTCTTTCGGTGTGAGCGTTTTCTGAGAAAGTACATTAGCAAGTTTAGATAACGCGTTGTTTTTATTAGAATACGCAAAAGAACGAATCGTGCCCACACAGCCAAATTTCTCGCCGATCGGCGTTAAGCGCTGATCCGCGTTATCGGCGCGGAGTCGGAGCCGGAATTCGGCGCGGGACGTGAACATTCGATAGGGTTCCGTCACGCCGCGCGTCACCAGATCGTCGATCATCACGCCCAGATAAGCGTCCGCGCGGGAAACAATGAACGACTCCTGCCCCCCCGAGGCTGCCAACGCAGCATTAACCCCGGCGGCCAGGCCTTGCGCGCCGGCTTCTTCGTATCCCGTCGTCCCGTTGATCTGGCCCGCAAGAAACAGACGCTTGAGCCGCTTTGTCTCGAGGGTTGGCAGAAGCTCGCGCGGATCCACGTAATCGTATTCCACCGCGTAGCCAGGACGCTTTAAGATAACATTCTCAAGCCCTTGAATCGTCTTGAGAAAATACTCCTGAATATCAGCCGGAAGAGAGCTCGATACACCGTTTGGATAAACCGTATCGTCGCTCAGCCCTTCGGGCTCGAGAAACACCTGATGCGCCTCCCGGTCCGTGAAGCGCATCACTTTATCTTCGATGGCCGGGCAATAGCGCGGGCCGCGCGAGGCGATCTGGCCTGAATACATGGGCGCGCGGCGGATGTTTGCGCGAATGATCTCATGCGTTGCCGCATTGGTCGCCGTGATCGCGCACGAAACCTGCGGGTTCGTAATCTTTTCGGTGAGGAACGAAAACGGCACCGGCTCCGCATCCGCTTCCTGCTGCGGAAGGCGATCCCAATCGATGGAGCTGCGCGCGAGCCGTGCCGGCGTTCCCGTCTTCAAGCGGCCCATCCTGAGGCCGAGCCCATAGAGCCGCTCCGACAGCTTGAGAACTGGTGCGTCCCCAACGCGACCTGCCGGATGAGTCTGCTCGCCTATATGTATGAGACCATTGAGGAAAGTACCGGTGGTCAACACCACGGCCCCGGCCCGAATCATCGCGCCACTTTGCGTGATCACGCCTCCGACCACGCCGTCTTCGACGACGAGATCCTCAACCGATCCTTCGATCACCGTAAGACCGGCCGTGTCGCGCACCGCCTGCTGCATTGCCTCGCGATAAAGCTTTCGATCCGCCTGCGCGCGCGGGCCCTGGACCGCCGGTCCACGCGATCGGTTGAGCAGGCGAAACTGGATGCCGGCAGCATCTGCGACGCGGCCCATAAGGCCGTCGAGCGCATCGATCTCGCGCACGAGGTGACCCTTGCCGAGACCGCCGATCGCAGGATTGCAGGACATTTCACCGATGGTCTCGAACCGGTGCGTCACGAGCGCCGTGGACGCACCCATACGCGCCGCAGCCGCGGCTGCTTCCACACCCGCATGTCCGCCGCCCACGACGATCACATCGAAGATCTGCCCGGCCATCCGCCGCTCACCCAAGCTGATTTTGATCGGAGAAATACAGGACCGCCGCCGTCCGGTCAAAGCGCGGCCGAGCACTCCAACGCCTCTCGGTCATCGTTCGTCCGCTTCTGCGCCCGCGGCGCCGCGATCATGGATTCACGTGAAACGTCTGATGCCGTTTCCGGTTTCTCTCGGGCCAAGCCAAAGATCGCAACGAGCAGAAATGCACGAGCAAAAACCAAAAGACCCGCCTGGATCTCCGCACAAAAGCGGCACCAGAAGGTAATATATTTTAGCCGCGAGAGTGCGACTAGACATCGAGAAAAATCACATCGCACGGCTCGGAAGGAACTCGCGCATTCAATTCCAAAAAGGCAAAAGCCTTAGCGCCGCGATCACCGCACCTCGTTTCTTCAAATGAAGATCGACGGCAGTGCACGCCTCTGCTGCATCCCAAGTCGAGCGCGGAACCCCCTGCCGTGATTCACGTGAAACATCGCCCAACATCGCTACATCACGCCGCCCTGTCGCATGAGAAAGGATTCACGTGAAACAGCACATGCCGTTTTCGCACCCCCTGCGCGCCGAACCTGCATCACTCAAAGGGATCCAACAACCCCAGCGGCAGCCAAGATACCGCATGCATCTGAGAATGCCGCCGAAACATGGGAGCACGTCATGGCGGAACCATGCAGTGCCCGGTGCCGGCCAACACGCGCGACCGAACGCAACCCCAAACCGCTTTCAAACTTCCCCTTAAACCAGCTCAGCTCTAAACAGCGGCACGGTTACTCAGAATTGCATCCTTCAAATCCGAATAGTGTAAGGGAATGGATTCACGTGAAACACGTGATGCCACCTTTTGGAAAAAGGATTCACGTGAAACATCGGATGGTGGAAATTTCCGGCCCAGTCACTTCCCGATGCAAAAGCGGCCGAAGATGTGATCGAGCACATCCTCCACATCCACACGCCCCGTAATGCGCCCGAGCGCATCGGCCGCGAGCCGGAGGTCTTCCGCCCTGAGCTCCACATCGCGCTGTGAGCTCTTGAGAAAGGTCTCGAGACCGTCGCGGCAGGCCTCCACCAGCCGCCGGTGACGGACCTGCGTGAGCACCGTCTCTCCCGGGTGACCGATCCGCTCGCCAGCGATCACCGTCAGCCGCTTGATGAGGTCATCGAGACCCGCTCCGGTTTTCACAGAAAGCGGAACCATGTCATCCGGCAGCGTGGGCGCCCCGTTGCCGTTCGACAGAAGATCGATCTTATTGAGCACGAGCAGCGTCCGATCCGCCACCGCGGTGAGCGCCGCCGGCAGCATGGTCTGCGGTGCATTCGCGTCGGTGAGCCAGAGGACGAGATCCGCCGCTTCCGCGACGGCCTGGCTGCGCCGCATTCCTTCGCGCTCGATCACGCCTTCGGTTTCGCGGAAACCCGCCGTATCGGAAACGATCACCGGCAGCCCGCCAAGATCGAGGCGCACCTCGATCACGTCGCGCGTCGTCCCGGCCTCCTCGGAGACGATGGCCACGTTCCGCCGTGCGAGCGCGTTGAGCAGGCTCGACTTGCCCGCGTTTGGAGGTCCGGTCAGCGCCACGCGAAATCCTTCACGCAGGATCTCGCCCCGATGACCGTCTGCGAGATGATGGTTCACCGCCTGCGCCAGCACCTTCACGATGGCGGTCGCATCGGCGAACGTCTTCGCTCCAATGTCGCCTTCGTCCGCAAAATCTATTCCGGCTTCGATCAGGCCAAGGGCCTCGATCAACTGCTCGCGCCAACCATCATAGAGATCGGAGAGCGTGCCCGAGGCCTGCGCCAGCGCCTGCCGCCGCTGGGCTTCCGTCTCGGCATCGATAAGATCCGCCAGCCCCTCGACCTCCGCCAGATCGATCTTTCCCGCCTCGAAGGCGCGCCGCGCGAACTCGCCAGGCTCCGCCATGCGCAGCCCTGGCAAGAGAGAGAGCGCCGAGATCACCGCATGCACCACCGCACGCCCGCCATGAAGGTGAAGCTCCGCCACGTCCTCGCCGGTGAAGCTCTTCGGCGCGGGGAACCACAGCACGATGCCATAATCGAGCTTCTCTCCGCTTTCTGGGTGGCGGATGAAACGGCCCTCGGCACGGCGCGGCTTCGGACGGGGTGCGGCCATAAACTCAATCGCGCGCCCTGCGCCTTCTCCCGAAATCCGCACGACGGCAATGCCGGCACGCCCGGGCGCGCTCGCAAGCGCGAATATCGTAGACTTGTGATCGTGCGGCATGACGCGCCTTTAATCGGGAACACCTTCGGACGCGTTGCGGGTTATCAAAGACACGCACGCGATGGAAATATCAGCAGGACAGTAGCATGAGCCACAACCGCCTTGGCGACGAGACAAGCCCCTATCTGCTCCAGCATCGGACCAACCCGGTGCACTGGTGGTCCTGGGGTCCGGAAGCGCTCGCCGAAGCGAAACGGACCGGCAAGCCGATCCTTTTGTCCATCGGCTATTCCGCCTGCCACTGGTGCCATGTCATGGCGCACGAGAGTTTCGAGGACGAGGTGACGGCACGGGTGATGAACGATCGCTTCGTAAACATCAAGGTGGACCGCGAGGAGCGACCCGATATCGACGCCATCTACATGGGCGCGCTCCATCGGCTCGGTCAGCAAGGTGGATGGCCGCTCACCATGTTCCTTGACAGCGACGCGCACCCCTTTTGGGGCGGCACCTATTTTCCAAAAACCGCCGCCTATGGCCGCCCATCGTTCGTCGAGGTGCTGGAGCGCATTTCAAATATCTATAGGCACGAGCCCGACAAGGTCGCCGGCAACGCCAAGGCGCTGATGGCATCTCTCGCCCAGGAACCCGAGGGCGCCGGTGGCCCGCGCCTGACCGACCAGATCTTGCGCGAGGTGACGACGCGCCTCGCCCGGGCCGTCGATCCCGTGCACGGCGGTATCACTGGCGCACCGAAATTTCCGCAGTGGAGCTTCTTCTGGCTGCTCTGGCGCGGCGCCATTCGCTATCGGAATGACGCTGCGAAGGCGGCGGTGGTGAAGACGCTCGAGCGGGTGACCATGGGCGGCATCTACGATCACCTCGGTGGAGGCTTCGCCCGCTACTCGGTAGATGAGCTGTGGCTCGTCCCTCACTTCGAGAAGATGCTCTACGACAACGCGCTTCTGATCGACCTCATGACAGAGGTCTGGCGCGAGACCCAGAGCCCGCTTCTCGCCCAGCGGATCGCCGAGACGGTCGACTGGATGGAGCGGGAGATGACGGCCGCGGGCGGCGGCTTCGCATCCGCTCTCGATGCCGATTCCGAGGGCGAGGAGGGAAAGTTCTATCTCTGGACCGCCGAAGAAATCGACGAGGTCCTTGGCGCCACCGATGCGGCGATGTTCAAGGAGGCTTACGGCGTCACGCCGGAGGGGAACTTCGAGGGCCGCTCGATCCTGAACCGCCTGCATACCGACGGCCTCGCCGCCCCGGAGGAGGACACAGGGCTCGCGGGGCTCCGCGCCAAGCTGCTCGAGGCCCGCGCCCGGCGGATCCGCCCCGGATGGGATGACAAGGTTCTGGCGGATTGGAACGGTCTTGCAATAGGTGCGCTTGCCCGTGCAGGTGTGGTGTTCGATCGGTCTCACTGGGTGACGATGGCGCGCAGAGCCTTCACCTTCGTCACCGAAAAGATGACGGTATCGGGCCGCCTCCTTCACTCCGTCCGCAATGGTAGCGGACGCTCTCCCGCCACCGCCGGCGATTACGCCAACATGATCTGGGCGGCGCTGCGCCTTCACCAGGCCACCGGGGAAAGCGGCGATCTCGCCCAGGCGATCCGCTGGCTCGACGTCCTCGACAGGCACTACTGGTCGGCCACGACGGGCGGCTATTTCACCAGCGCGGATGATACGGACGACGTCATCGTGCGCCTGAAGTCCGCATCGGACGATGCGACCCCCAGCGCCAATGCGATGATGGTGAGCAATCTCGTCGCACTTGGAACACTCACCGGCGAGACGCGTTACCTTGCTCGGGCTGAAGCAATCCTCGAGGCATTCTCGGCGGACATATCCCAGCGCCTCGGTGCATACACGGGCTTGCTCGCCGCCGCCCTCGATCTCTTGTCGCCACAACTCGTCGTCCTGATCGAAAGCACGACGGAGGGGGACGAGGCTCTCAGCAAGGCGCTGAAACATCTGTCGATGCCGGGCGCCATCGAGCTCAGAGTAAAGGATATGGTGGGAGAGACCGGTCCACCAGCGGTGCGAAACAAAAAGGCGGAGGACGGACAGTCAGCCGCCTACGTTTGCGTCGGCACGCAGTGCTCGCTTCCTGTCGCCACCTCAAGCGCCCTGAGACAGCTTGTGCTCGACCAACGATCGGTTGCTTAGAGTGCTTCCGGAAAAGTAGGAACCGTTTTTCCGACAAGAAGCACGAAGAAACAAAAACTTAGAGCCGTTCCCCCGTTTCCGCTTAAATCGGAGCGGCTCTAGGATCAAGGTTTCTGCCATGAGCGATAATAAAAAACGGCGTGAATAAGGCGTTTAGCATAGCTAGACTAACAGCGAGCATACCATGCGCATATAAGCGTATGAAACATCCACGATTTAAGACGAGACGAGGTGTGTTCATGACGCCGGCCCTGATACGCAACATTGTTCGCTACTTCTATTTTCCGTTCATGTTCCTCGGACTGAACGGCGCCGCGTATTATGTCGTCGTGAACGGCCACTCCTATGCGTGGATCGGATTGCTGCTCGTGATCGCAATCGGCACGGCTTTCGCCGCCGAGCGGGTTCTTCCGTGGTATGAGGAGTGGAACCACTCGCATGGGGACGAGCATACGAATGTCGTGCATGCAATCGTCTATGAGTTGCAGAACCTCAACGGCATTCTGACCATTCCGCTCATGGGCTGGCTGTTTTCCGGCGGCCTCAACGCGGGCATTTGGCCGCGCGATTGGCCGATCTGGGCGCAGCTTCTCCTCGCCATCGTACTCGCCGATTTCGCGCTCATGTATCTTCATTACCTGAGCCACCGCTTCGCGTTCCTCTGGCGCCTGCACGCGGTGCATCATGGCGCGTCGCGCCTGTACGGGTTCAACGGTCTCGTACGCCATCCGCTGCACCAGATCATCGACATGGTTCTCGGAACGGCCCCGCTCGCCATCGCCGGCATGCCGGTGGAAGTTGCCCTCCTCCTGGGCTTTGCCATTTCCGTGCAGCTCATCATCCAGCACTCGAACGTGGCCTATGCCTTGGGGCCTTTCCGCAATCATCTGTCGATCGGCCAGATCCACCACCTGCACCATGTCAATTGGGGCAAGGAGGGCGACTGCAACTTCGGCCTGTTCCTAACGCTGTGGGATCGCCTGCTCGGCACATTCCATCCCGAGCCGCCGCGCCCCATTACAGCCGCCGATATGGGCATCGACGAGGTCCCCCAATTCCCCAAGGGCTACGTCGAGCAGCTCGTGTTCCCTATTCTCTACAAGCCCGGCCAAGGGCAGCCTAAGCCGCTGACCGCCGCTGCCAAGGCTCGCGCCATCCACGACGCGGCAGAGTAGACACAACCTAAAACGCCACGTGGCCCAGCGCGAAGTGACATCCCACCGACAAGAAAGGCCGCCTCGAAGGGCGGCCTTTTTCGTTCTGCAAACGCCAGACGCAACCGGGCGTCAGGTGTTCATCGATTGGAAGAACTCGCCGTTGGTCTTGGTCGAACGCAGCTTGTCGATGAGGAACTCGATGGCGTCCATCGTGCCCATCGGGTTGAGAATGCGCCGGAGCACATACACCTTCTTGAGCTGATCCTTCGGCACCAGGAGGTCTTCCTTGCGCGTGCCGGAGCGGGCCACGTCGATCGCCGGGAAGACGCGCTTATCGGAAACCTTGCGGTCGAGGATGATCTCGGAGTTACCGGTGCCCTTGAACTCTTCGAAGATGACCTCGTCCATGCGGCTTCCGGTATCGACCAGCGCGGTGGCGATGATCGTCAGCGAGCCGCCTTCCTCGATGTTGCGCGCCGCACCGAAGAACCGCTTCGGCCGCTGGAGAGCGTTCGAGTCGACGCCACCCGTCAGCACCTTGCCGGATGAGGGCACGACGGTGTTATAGGCGCGGCCGAGGCGCGTGATGCTGTCGAGCAGGATCACCACGTCACGCTTATGCTCGACGAGGCGCTTCGCCTTCTCGATCACCATTTCCGAGACCTGCACGTGCCGCGAGGCCGGCTCGTCGAACGTGGACGAGATCACCTCGCCCTTCACGGAGCGCTGCATGTCGGTGACTTCCTCCGGCCGCTCGTCGATGAGCAGCACAATGAGGTAGCACTCGGGATGGTTGGAGGTGATCGAGTGGGCGATGTTCTGCAAGAGCACCGTTTTACCGGTGCGCGGAGGTGCCACGATCAGCGCGCGCTGGCCTTTGCCGAGCGGGGCGACGATATCGATGACGCGCGCCGAGAGATCCTTGATGGTCGGATCCTCGATCTCCATCTTGAGCCACGACGTCGGATAAAGCGGCGTCAAGTTGTCAAAGTGGATCTTGTGCTTGACCTTCTCAGGGTCCTCGAAATTGATCCGATTGACCTTGAGCAGCGCGAAATAGCGCTCCCCTTCCTTGGGACTTCGGATCTGTCCTTCGACAGTATCGCCGGTGCGCAAAGCAAAGCGGCGGATCTGGGAGGGCGAGATGTAGATGTCATCCGGCCCCGGCAGATAGTTGGCATCAGGCGAGCGCAGGAAGCCGAACCCGTCCTGAAGGACTTCGACGACACCGACTCCGGTGATCTCGATGTCTTTCGCGGCGAGTTGTTTGAGAGTGGCGAACATCAGCTCCTGCTTGCGCATGGTGCTGGCGTTTTCGACACCGTTTTCCTCGGCAAAGCTTAGGAGCTCGGTTGGGGACTTTAGCTTAAGGTCCTCGAGCTTCATTTCGGTCATGGAACCGCTCCATGGCGGCAACGGCAAGCAAGGCGGGATGAGAAAATGCCGGGCCGGGTGGGGGATATGTGGGTGTGTGGCTGAGAGCAGCTTGGCTGAAGCGGCGATGCGCCTGCCAGCCAAGACCCCGGTCGGAGAGACCGGGGGTCGATAGGTCTCGGCCTTTTATAGCAAAGGAATCGAATCAGCGAAAGCGTCTCCAGCGTCTTCGACGAAACGCGATCCCCTTAAAACGGTTTCACGATGACGAGAACGACAATGCCGACCATGAGCACGGCGGGCACTTCGTTCCAGATCCGCCACTGCCGGGCCTCCACCGTATTGCGATCCTCGCTGAAGCGGCGCGCGGCCATGGAAAAGTAACCGTGCACGCCGGAGAGCCCAAGCACCAGGGTCAGTTTGGCATGCAGCCAGCCCGATGCGAAATACCCGCCCTGCCAAGCGAGCCACAGGCCCAGCACCCAGGTGATGATCATGGCCGGATTGATGATGATCCGGAGTAGGCGCTGCTCCATCACCTTGAAGGTCTCGCTCATCTGGGACCCCGGCGCCGCCTCGCAATGATAGATGAAAAGTCGCGGCAGATAGAGCATGCCCGCCATCCATGAGATGACCGCGATGACGTGCACCGCCTTGAGCCAGAGATAGGCGGCAGGCCCCGCCAGCACAGCGACGGCGAGGCTCAACGCCACCGTTACCGCCAGCGCGATCGCCGCCCGCTTCGCCGGCGATCCTTCGGCGCGGGCCTCAGCCATGAGCCGAGCCCTCCCGCGCCGGTGCCTTTCCTTCCACAGCGCGGGGGACGGGAGGGAAGAATTCCAGGACACCGAGAGAAAGATCTCTCAGTCCTGCCCTCTTCCCGCCAAAGCAGCCGGAAGCCCGGTCTGCCGCTGCTCTTCGCGTGCCCATCCTCTCCATCGCAAAGCTCAAGCTCCTGCACGAACCCGCGCAACCAGCTGCGCCACGTTCTCAGGTGGGGTTTGTGGCACGATTCCATGCCCCAGGTTGAATATGAATCTTTTCCCGCGCATGAGATCGAGGATTTCATCCACACGCTCGTCGAGCCGGCTTCCACCTGCGACCAGAAGCAATGGATCGAGGTTGCCCTGAACGACCACATCCTCCTCGTCGAACGCCTCACTCATGATGAACGGCGGCGTCGCCGTGTCGCAGCCGATACCGTCAACCCCCGTCTCGGAAACGTACCAGACCGCCGTCGGCCCTGCTCCGCGTGGAAAACCGATGACCGGAATGCTCGGGTGCAGCTCCCGGATGGCATCACGAATCTCACGCGTCGGCCCCACGACCCAGCGGTCGAACTCGTCATCCGGCAGCGAGCCTGCCCAGCTGTCGAAAATTTGCAGGCAATCGGCACCGGCCCGCACCTGCCGGTCGAGATAATCGATCGATGATGCAACCAGAAGATCAATCAGAGCCTGAAATCCCTCCGGATCGCGGTAGGCCCAAAGCCTGGCCTCCGTCTGGTCCGCGGAGCCCTGGCCCTGCACCATGTAGGTGGCAACCGTCCAGGGCGCGCCGCAAAACCCGATGAGCGCCGTCTCGCGAGGAAGATCCTGCTTCAGCCGCGCCACCGTCTCGGCCACGATGTCGAACTTTGCAACCGCCGCTCCGGCGTCAAGCTGCGCTAGCCCCTCAGCGGATCGGATCGGATCAAGCCGCGGCCCCTCGCCTTCCACAAACCGCACGCCCTGTCCAAGTGCGTCCGGTACGACAAGAATATCCGAGAACAGGATCGCGGCATCGAAGCCATAGCGCCGGATAGGCTGCAGCGTGACCTCCGCCGCGAGCTTCGGCGTGTAGCACAGCGTCAGGAAATCTCCCGCTTCAGCGCGCGTCGCCCGGTATTCCGGAAGGTAGCGCCCGGCCTGGCGCATGAGCCAGATCGGCGGCACGTCGAGCGCCTCGCCATGGAACGGCGCGAGGAACCTTTTCTGGCTGGCGGCCACGTCCTGTCCACGTTCACCCATCGTCTTTCCTTCAATCAAAAATTAAGAGTCACTTCGTTGTTGTTATTGTTTTTAGGCACGTGGGTAACGGGCATGACGGCCTTGTCCCGCGTCTTTCCAAAGCATCCTGAGCTCTGGGCAAGCCTCTCGCAAACCCTTGCGGCTCTTCAGAAGGCGAAGCCACTAGGCCCGCCGGAGCCGAGGAGAGTCAACCACTTGGTCGACGCACCCGCCGGACCGGCCCTGGGGACAGCATGTGGATTGGCTCCAACAGCCTGTCGATGACCGCGGCATCCACGGGGATACGGGTTTCATAAGAAAAATGGTTCACATCGGTGATATTCGGGGTATCTCGGTGGATAACCGGTACATCTTGCCCACCGCTTGCCGGGTGAGCGTCTCCATCCCGGCATAACCAGGCTCCCGATCCACAGATGGCCAACAGCCAGCCGAGCTACTTTCATCTTCACCTCGTGTCGGATTCCACCGGCGAGACGCTGACCACCATCGCCAAGGCGGCGGCGGTCCAGTACGCGCAGTTCCGGCCCATCGAGCACGTCCATCCCCTGGTACGCACACCGCGTCAGTTGAAGCGGGTGCTGCAGGAGATCGAGCAGGCCCCAGGCATCGTTCTCTATACAATCGTCAACCTGGATCTGATCGCCGAACTCGAGCTGCGCTGCAATGAGCTGAAAATTCCGAGCCTCGCGGTTCTGCAGCCCATCATGCAGGTGTTCGAATCCTACCTCGGCGCCCCCCAGACGCCGACGGTCGCCGGCCAGCATGTCTTGGACGCGGACTACTTTCGCCGCATCGATGCGCTGAATTTCACGATGGCGCATGACGATGGCCGGCTTCCGGACGACCTCAACCAGGCCGACATCATCCTGCTCGGCATCTCACGCACGTCGAAGACGCCGACGAGCATTTACCTCGCCCAGCGCGGCTACAAGACGGCCAACGTACCAATCGTGCCGTCACTGCCGTTTCCGGTGGAGATCACGGGCCCGCACTCGGCGTTTGTCGTGTGCCTGATCGCGAGCCCAGACCGCATCGCCGAAGTGCGCCGCAACCGTGCTCTGCTGCTCGGCGATCGCGATCTCGACGATTACGTCGACCGCAGCCAGATCGCGACCGAGATCGCCTACACGAGGAAGCTCTGCGCCACGTACGGCTGGCCGATCATCGACGTCACGCGCCGGTCGGTCGAGGAGACGGCTGCGGCAATCATCCGCCTGATGCAGGATCGGGACGCCGACAAGGAGGATGAAGAGGCCGACGGCCTGACGACGGATCAAGGCAATGGCGGATGAGGCTCGCCTGATCCTCGCGTCCGGCAGTGCGGTCCGGCGCGCCATGCTGGCCGCGGCAGGTGTGGACGTGGAGATCCGGCCTGCGGATATCGACGAACACGCGATCCGCGACCGGATGCTGGCAGCGGATCCCGATGTTTCACATGAATCCATCGCCGGGGCGCTTGCCGCCGAAAAAGCCCAGGCGGTGAGCCGGAATGCGCCCCGAGCTGTCGTTATCGGCGCCGATCAGGTTCTGTCGTTCGAAGGCCGGATGCTCAATAAGCCGGCGTCCATTGCGGAGGCGCGTGCGCAGCTTCTGGCATTGCGCGGAAAAGCCCATGCCCTGCATTCAGCTGTCGCGCTCGCCCGGGGCGGAACGGTGCTGTGGCGGCACACGGCCACGGCGCACCTGAGGTTTCGTGCATTCAGCGAGACGGCGCTCGAAGCTTATCTCGCCCGCGCTGGGGATGTTGTGATGACCTCGGTCGGCGCCTACCAGGTCGAGGGACCGGCGATCCAGCTCTTCGAAACGATCGACGGCGATCATACGACAATTCTCGGGATGCCGCTGCTGCCGCTCCTTGCGGAACTGAGGCGAAGGGAGGTGCTGCTCACATGAGACGAGCCTGCGTGATCGGCTGGCCGATCGAGCATTCGCGTTCGCCGGCCATCCATGGATACTGGCTGAAGCGCTATGAAATAGAGGGCAGCTATACGAAGCGCGCCGTGCCGCCGGCCGAGATCGAACGTGTCCTGAGATCGCTTTCGGCAGAGGGCTTTGCGGGCTGCAACGTCACCATCCCCCATAAGGAAGCAGCCTTCCGGCTCGCCGACGTGCGCGAGGCCTCCGCGACGGCTGTCGGCGCCGCCAACACACTCTGGCTCGATGCCGAAGGTCGGCTCTCGGCAGCCAACACCGACACCTACGGTTTCATGGCCTATCTTTCGCATAGCGCCGAGGATTGGAGCCGCCGCGACGCTCCCGTCTCGATCCTTGGAGCGGGTGGCGCAGCGCGCGCGATCGTCTATGGATTTCTCGAAGCCGGCGTTGCCGAAATTCGCCTTTTCAACCGGTCGGCATCACGGGCGGAAGCGCTCGCCCGCGATTTCGGACCGCGCGTGACCGTATTCCCCTGGGATCAGCGTTCGCGCGCCTCCACGGAAGCGGCCGTGCTCGTCAACACCACCTCCGTCGGTCTCAAGGGCGAAGGCGCGCTCGACATGGATTTCATGGACTTCCACCCTGATTGCATCGTCTCCGATATCGTCTATGTGCCGCTCGAGACGGGCCTGATCCGCGCCGCCCGCCGCCATGGTCTGCGCACGGTCGATGGCCTCGGCATGCTGCTGCATCAGGCCGTGCCCGGGTTCGAGAAATGGTTCGGCGTCCGCCCCGAGGTTACAGTCGAGCTTTATGACCTGATCGCCGCCGACATCGAGGCGGCTTGATGCTGATCGTCGGGCTCACCGGTTCCATCGGTATGGGAAAGTCCACCGTGGCGGGCATGTTGAAAGCGCGCGGCATCGATGTCTTCGATGCCGATGCCGAGGTGCACCGTCTTTACGGCGGCGCGGCTGCGCCCCTTGTCGAAGCGGCCTTTCCTGGCACGGTCGTGAACGGTGCGGTGGACCGCGCCAAGCTCGCTGCGGCGCTCGCGGGCGATGCGGAGCGATTCCGCGCGCTCGAGGCGATTGTGCATCCGTTCGTGGCCGACGCCGAGCGGCGTTTCCTGCAAGACGCGTTTCGCCGGGGCGATCGCCTCGCCGTGCTTGAGATTCCGCTGCTGCTCGAGGTTGGCCGGCATGTCCACGTCGATGTCGTTATCGTCGTCTCGGCACCGGCGGAGCATCAGCGAGCCCGCGTGCTCGCACGGCCCGGCATGACGGACGCGCGCTTCGATGCTCTGATCGAACGGCAGATGCCGGACGTGGAAAAGCGTCTTCAGGCCGACTTCGTTGTGGATACCGGCGGCTCTCTCGCCGACACCGAGGTGCAGATCGATACAATTCTGGATGAGCTCGCATCGCGTCCTGCTCAAGCCTACGCGCGCCACTGGCGCTGAGGCCCGTTCTCCAAGCTCATCGAACAGCCGGAAGACCCTGCAATGCTGCGCGAGATTGTCCTCGACACGGAAACCACGGGCCTCGATCCCCGCAAAGGCGACCGCCTGATCGAGATCGGCTGCATTGAGCTCGTGAACCGCATTCCCACCGGGCAAGAGTTCCACCGCTACATCAACCCGCAGCGTACGGTTCCGGCGGAAGCCGAGGCCGTGCACGGGCTTTCAACCCAGTTTCTGCTCGACAAACCGCTTTTCGCCGAGGTTGCGGAAGAGTTTCTCGACTTCATTGCGGGCGACACGCTGGTCATTCACAACGCGGTGTTCGACGTCGGCTTCCTCAACGCTGAGCTCGAGCGCCTGGGCCAGGGCCCGCCGATCTCCATGAGCCGCGTCGTCGATACGCTCCAGCTCGCGCGGCGCAAGCATCCTGCCGGCCCGAACAGCCTCGATGCGCTCTGCAAGCGCTACGGCATCGACAACTCGAAGCGCGTCAAGCACGGTGCGCTGATGGACTCCGTGCTCCTTGCCGATGTCTATGTCGAGCTTCTTGGCGAACGGCAGGCGAGCCTTGGCCTCGGGAGCGAACGCGCAGGCGCGGGACGCGGACGGACTATTGCGGCTGCCGCCGTGCGCGGGCCCCGGCCCGCGCCCTTGCCGGTGCGCCTGACGGAGGAGCTGATCGCGGCCCACCGCGCCTTCGTCGAGACACTGGGCCCCAAGGCGCTCTGGAAGCGCTACTTCGCGCCTGAAGACCCGGCCTGACGGGCTTTTTGGGTCAGCTCAAAGGCCCATGCTCTACGGACACTCCGTGGCGACCGCTTCGAGTGCGCGGCTGAGGCCGTTCAGCGAATAGGTGTCCGTCGTCAGGGTGCCGCGTGTCGAGGTCGCCTTGACGACCATGGTCGATCCCTTGCGCATGGCCTCGACCAGCTTCAGCTCCGCTGTCGCATCGGCCACGTACGCGCGATCCTCATCTGCGAAGAGCTCGAACTCGTCGGCCCCAATCGTCGCGGCAACCGGCCGATCGGGATTGACCGGATAGCCGAGCTTGATCGAAACCTCCGATTTGACGCCCTCTTTGGGCCACGCCGAGATATAGAGCACGATCTTGGAGCGGTTTGCGCCTGCGGGCTCCTTGGCCTTTGGCTGGGAGGCGGCGAAGCAGACCTTTGGGCCGTCTCCCGTGTTTTTGTGCACAACCCAGTCGCCGAAAGTCCCGGTCCTGACGGACTCTGTCTCCGTGGTCTGCGCCGCCGCGGTTGTGAGCGCGGCGAGGAGAAGCGGGATCGAGAGAAGGAACGGTCTCATGCGATTCTCGTCAGCCCCCTATTCCGAATCCGGCCCCTTATAGAGTCTGATGCGCCGCTCTGTCACCCGCCGGTGTCTCCCCTCCGGTGATGATCTGCGCGGACGGCACCGGCATCCCGCCCGGGCCCGCCTTCGGAAAGCGGCCGATCGGCGAACGGTGCGAGGCTTTTCACGCGATCGTACATCACGATCGCGCCGGCCATGGCGACGTTCACACAGAAGCTGGTCGGGATCTTGACCGTATAATCGCAGAGCGCCAGCAATTCGTCCGACAGCGATCCTTTTTCGGGACCGAGCACGTAGGCGGCTTGCAGCGGGTGGCGGAAGCTCGGTAGCGCGACGGCGTCGTCGAGAAGCTCGATGCCGACGAGCTTGCATCCTTTCGGCAGCACCATCTGATTCGGGTTGTCCCAATTGTAGTGCGGGAGGTGCAATTCTCCTTTCGATGTGTCGGCGCGGGCTTCGAGCGCGCGGTACTGTGCACCGATCGTGAAGGTAAAACTTGCACCGAACGCATGCGCCGAGCGCATGAGATTGCCGAGATTGAGGGCCTTTGAGGAGCGCTCGGCGCCAATGGCAAAATAGCCGCGCGCTTTCGGGGGCCAGGCTTTTGGAGGCATGGTCATGATGAATAGGCTCGCGTGAAGGCCGCCGTGCCGGTAGAGAGGCGGCGAATGTTCGATGCCGGGAGGTCACACATGAAGGCGGCGCTTTGCAAGAGCCTCGACGGTCCGGCAGCCGTGGTTGTCGAAGAGATCGACGATCCGGTGCCCAGCGCAGGCGACGTTATCGTGCGCGTCCACGCGGCGGCGCTCAACTTCTTCGATACGCTGATCACCCGCGGAGCCTATCAGACCAAGCCATCGCTGCCCTTCTCGCCGTCAGGTGAAATCGCGGGCGTCGTGGAGAGCTTCGGCCCTGGCGTCTCCGGACTCAAGATCGGAGATCGTGTGGTCGCCGCGGTCGGCTACGGCGGCGCCCGGGAGAAGATTGCGGTGCCCGCAGCGGATCTCGTTCCGGTCCCGCCGTCCGTTTCGGAGGTCGTCGCGTCCGCGGTCAGCATCACATTCGGCACGGCGATCCACGGACTGAAGGATCGCGGCAGCGTGAAGCCGGGCGAGACGGTGGCGGTGCTCGGCGCGTCTGGCGGCGCCGGCCAGGCTGCAGTCGAGATCGCAAAGCTTCTCGGCGCCCGCGTCATCGCCGCAACATCCGCGGGCAAGGCCGATGTCTGCCGCGCGCTGGGTGCGGACGAGGTGGTCGACTACGATGCGCCCGATCTGAAGCAAAGGCTGAAGGACCTGACGGGCGGCCGTGGCGTCGACGTCGTCTACGATTGTGTCGGTGGAAAATATGCCGAGCCGGCCGTGCGCGCGCTCGCATGGGAGGGGCGTTTCCTCGTGGTCGGCTTCGCGGCTGGCGAGATCCCGAAGCTGCCGCTGAACCTCCTCATGCTGAAAGGCGCGGCCGCCATCGGCGTTTACTGGGGAGAAGCCGTCCGCCGCACGCCCGACCGCCATCGCGCCAACATGATCGAGGTGCTCGACTGGATCGCAGACGGCAAGCTTACCCCGCGCATTCACGGCACCTATCCGCTCTCTGAGATCCGCGAAGCGATCAGCGTCCTCGATCGCCGCGAAGCCACCGGCAAGGTGGTGCTGACGCTGACGTAGCGGCCGTGCCTATTCGGGCACGTCCATCGCGGCTGCGTTCCTTTGCTCGACCTGATCGACATTGTATTCGGTTGTCTGCTGGCCAGAAATGCTTCGCAGATTGACCCTGTCGTCGCGCTTCGAAGGCATAGCGAGAATATCGGCTGGAGCTCCAAGGCGCAGCCATTGGGCAGCCTCAGATAACCCTGTGCTCGCTCCAAAGCCTGGATCGAAGGCTTTTCGTCCACGCATAGCACGATAGCCTTGTCAGGCAGAGCGACGTAGAGGCCGATGTGGCTTTGGCCGTGAAGTTCGAAGGCAGTTATCCCATATCGCGCCTGTCTTGGACGGCGTCTGTCTAGCCTTCGCTGCCCAATCTACGCCACGGCACAGTCAATATTCCCTGATTGGGCGAACGGCGCCGGAGGCAAACCGCACTCGGGAATGGCGCGTATTCTTATGGAGAAGGTATCACCGTCGTCGCTCGTTGAGGCTCTGAATTTTCGGGGTTGTCAGGGAACAGATAGGCGCCGGGTTCGTTACGCTCGGAGGAGCGTGAAGCTTACGCTGCCTGAGGGGAGGAGCGCGTATGAGTCATTTCCTCGATCGCCTGAGCTATTTCCGCCGTCGCCAGGACCCCTTTTCGAACGGCCACGGCATCACCACGAACGAGAGCCGCGACTGGGAGGA
>JRYH01000183.1_pt1 | contig 91001 bp, 79 predicted proteins | sample 235351 | NCBI WGS metagenome assembly JRYH01 (sample SAMN03074221, study PRJNA261480) | activated sludge metagenome | biome: Wastewater Treatment Plant; feature: Wastewater; material: Activated sludge; isolation source: activated biomass of a wastewater treatment plant treating wastewater... ... | reverse complement strand
GTTTTTCAACAACCTGTTAGAAAATCGTCGATTTCGGTCAGATCGACGCGCTGCCCTGAGGCCAGCGAAGCGGCGTCGTACCGCGGTTTGGGGAAATGCCAGTAACCACCGAGCAGACAGTGCCATGAAGCCGCCGTGTAGTAGCGGGCGATATTCTGCTTTTCGACTTCAGCGCCAAGATTGCCGCCGTCGAACCAGCAGCGCAACACGCCGTCGAGCGCGGCGGACACTTCGTCGTGGGTGGCGTTGTCGCGCCAGTAATCATTGTCGCTGCGGCGGCTCATCCGATAATGGGCCACGATATAGTCGCGCACCCCTTCGAAGATAAAAAAATCGCCGTCGATCCGCACGCCGCCGGCGCCGTGCAGTGCTGCGATGTTGCCCCGGTCATCGCGGACGACCTCGTCGATCTCGCAATCGATGTGCCGCGCGCCGCCGGCAATCGCCTGCTCGCGTAGCACTCCACCGAGCAGCGCGGCGTCGAAATGATAGCCGTGCAACTGCACGAACGGAAAATGCCGGGCCGGGAGCGGCGCTTTGCACTCGCGGCTTAGATAAGCGGCAAGATAAAAACGATCGGGCAGCGCTGCGACATCGTACCCCTGGCGGCTTATCCTAACACCCAACACACCCCCTCCCTTGCCCCCCACCACAAAGCGAGCCCTCCCCCGCTGGCGGGGGAGGGTTAGGGGGTGGATTCAAGCGATCAAGGTGTTGACCGGGCGTCCCTGCCCGGCTGGAGCCTGCTGTATCGCCTATCTCTGATTGATCAAGCCGCGAAATATCCGAAACAGCGAAATAACAGATTATTTGCTAAAGTTCATGACTTAGCCACCTAGTGAGTCTAGATGAATCCGTCAATAACCATCGTAAGCGCTCGAATAATACAGGCCGGCGACGAGGAGCGGGATGGTGTAGGCCAGCGCATCGTGGTGGCCGTGCCTATGGCGGCGGCCGTGGTAGGCACTGCCACCGCGGTAATAGCGATGCCCGCCGTAACGGTAACCATAGCGATAACTGCCATGGTGGCCGCCGTGTCCGTAGCCGCCGCTGAAATGACGCCCGGAATGTCTACGCCCGCCGCCGTGACTGAAACGATGACCGGAGAATCTATGGCCACCATGAAAACCGCCGCGGAAACCGCTATGATGGCTGCCGCGGAATCCGCCGTGGTGACCGCCGCCATGGAATCCGCCGCCTTGGTGGCCGCCGTGATGCTGCGCCAGCACCGGCGCCGCCAATGACAGGCCAAGGGCCATGACCGAAGCCGTCATCAAACCCAATGTGAACCGTTTGCGCGTGTTCATAACTGCCTCCTGTCCGAATGTACGGGATCCAGCCTACTACACGGTCACTGAATACCGCCTGAATGGAGCCGTCGATGTTCGAACTCACTCAACAGGACCGGATTTTGCAGATCCGCCTCGCACGCCCGCCGGTCAATGCGCTGAACCGGGAACTGCTCGCCGGGCTTGCCGAGCAGATTGAAAATGCCCCGGGGCGAGGCGCCGAGGCGATCGTGCTCGCCGGGAATCCGGGACTTTTTTCCGCCGGCCTGGATATCCCCGAACTGTTGCGCTACGACGCGGCCGGACTGTCGGGCTTCCTGCAGACTTTTTTTGCCGCCCTCTCGGCCCTTGCCCGCGCGCCGCTGCCGGTAGTCGCGGCGTTCACCGGGCACAGCCCGGCGGGCGGTACGGTGCTCGGGCTGTTTTGCGACTACCGGGTGATGGCCGCCGGCGATTTCAAGCTGGGTCTGAATGAAGTCGAGGTCGGGCTCGTTGTGCCGCCGCTGGTCCACCGCGCACTGGCCCGTCTGCTCGGCGGCTACCGCGCCGAACGCCACCTGCTCGACGGCCGGATGATCGGCGCCGAACAGGCGCTGGCCATCGGTCTGGTCGATGAACTGGCGCCGGTCGAAGAAGTCACGGCCCGCGCCACGGCCTGGTGCCGTGAACATCTGGCGCTACCGCGCCAGGCATTCCTCGGCACCCGGCGCCTGGCGCGCGCCAATTTGGTCGCCCTGTTCAACGACGAAACGACACTCGGCGTCGAGACCTTCGTCAGCGAGTGGTTCAGTGCGGCGACACAAAATACATTGCAAGAACTGATCGCCCGGCTCAAGGCCAAGCGCGAAGAACCGCGGGCTGAGGAGGCAAAGAACGCTACCCAGTGAACGTAACCCTCAGAAAGCAACCCTCAGAAAGTCGCCCAGCGGGGCGGCACAATGACGATATGATCCCCGATTCGATATGATGATCGATTCAATTGGCCATCAGCCATTCGACTGACAGGAGATAACATGAACCAGACTCTGCTTTTTTGGCCGCTCGCCGGCCTGGTCGTGATCGGACTGGCCGCCTGTGACCGTGAACCGGCGCCGGCGGTGGAAGATGCGGACAGCGGGGCCGCTGAAACCGTCGCCGCCGACAACCCCTTCTTCGCGCCGAGCGACCTGCCCTATCAAATGCCGCCGTTCGACCGCATCAAAGACGAGCACTACGCACCCGCCTTCGAACGCGGTATGGCCGAGCAGGCCGCGGAAATCGCGGCGATCGCCGCCAACCCCGAAGCCGCGACATTCGCCAACACCATCATCGCGATGGAAAAATCGGGGGCGATACTCGAGCGCACGAGTCGTGTGTTCTTCAATCTCGCCGGGGCCGACACCAACGATACGATCCAGGCGGTGCAAGCCGAAATGGCGCCCAAATTGGCGGCCCACCAGGACGCGATCCTGCTCAATCCCACACTGTATGAGCGGATCAAAACCCTGTACGAACAGCGCCACGATCTCGGTCTCGACGCCGAAGCGATCCGCCTGCTGGAACGCTACCATACCGATTTCGTGCGCGCCGGCGCCGAACTCGCGGCCGCCGACCAGGAAAAACTGAAAGCGATCAATGCCGAACTGGCGGCTTTGCAGACCCAATTCAGCCAGAACGTGCTGAAAGAAGTGAACCAGGCAGCCATCGTCGTCGACAAGCGGGACGAGTTGACCGGCCTGTCGGAGAACCAGATCGCCGCCGCCGCCAAGGCCGCCGAGGAGCGCAACCTGCCAGGTAAATTCGTTATTGCGTTGATGAACACCTCCGGTCAGCCGCCGCTTGCCAATCTCGAAAACCGCGATCTCAGACGGCGCATCCTCGAAGCCTCGCTGGCCCGCGGCAGCAGCGGCGGCGAATACGATAATCGAGAAATTTTGTCTAAAGTGACTAAACTGCGCGCCACACGGGCGCAACTGCTCGGCTATCCCAACCACGCCGCTTACGTCCTCGAAGACCAGACCGCCAAAACAACCACCGCGGTCAACGATATGCTGGGTAAACTGGCACCGGCCGCGGTCGCCAACGCCCGGCACGAAGCGGCCGACTTGCAGGCCATGATCGACAGCGCGGGCGGCGGCTTCGAACTCGAACCTTGGGATTGGGATTATTACGCCGAAAAAGTTCGCAAGGCGCGTTATGATTTCGATGAAACCGAACTGAAGCCGTACCTGGAATTGACCAACGTCCTCGAAAACGGCGTATTCTTTGCCGCCAACAAACTGTACGGCCTGACCTTCAAGCGTCGCACCGACCTGCCGGTCTACCACCCTGACGTGGTGGTGTATGAAGTATTCGACGCCGACGGCTCGCCGCTGGCCTTGTTCCTCGGCGATTTTTACGCCAGGCAATCGAAACGCGGCGGTGCCTGGATGAACGCTTACGTCCCGCAGTCAGGCCTGCTCGGTACCAAACCGGTGGTCGCCAATCATCTCAATATCCCGGAACCTCCGGAAGGCGAGCCGACGCTGCTGACTTTCGACGAAGTCACGACGATGTTCCACGAATTCGGCCATGCCCTGCACGGTATGTTTTCCGACGTCTACTACCCGCGCTTCGCCGGCACCAGCGTGCCGCGCGACTTTGTCGAATATCCGTCGCAGGTCAACGAAATGTGGGCCACCTGGCCGGAAGTACTGGCTAATTACGCCCACCACTACCAGACCGGCGAGCCGCTGCCGCAGGCATTGCTCGACAAGGTGCTGGCCGCCGAGAAATTCAATCAGGGATACGCGACGACCGAATACCTCGCCGCTTCGCTGCTCGATCAGAGCTGGCACCAATTGCCGCCGGCGGCCATTCCGGATGCCGGCGCCCTGCTGGATTTCGAAGCCCAGGCACTGGAAAAAGCCGGCGTCGCCTTCCGGCCCGTGCCCCCGCGTTACCGCAGCACTTATTTCTCACACATCATCGGCGGCTATTCGGCCGGTTATTACTCGTATATCTGGAGTGAAGTGCTGGATGCCGACAGCGTCGAATGGTTCAAAGAAAACGGCGGCTTGAAACGGGAAAACGGCGATCATTTCCGCCGCACTCTGTTGTCCAAAGGCGGCAGCAAAGAAGCGATGGATCTGTTCCGCGAATTCCGCGGCCGCGATCCGGATATCCAACCGCTGCTCGAACGCCGCGGTCTGACCGCCGGCGGTTGAGTTCGCGACCCGCCGCCACGCCCATCCGGCGGCCGGCTGACCGGCCGGCCGCCATTCAACTTCACCCAATTGTGTTATGTTTTGGGCAGCGTCACGCCGCGCTGGCCCATGTATTTCCCGGCACGGTCGCGATAGGACACTTCGCAGGTTTCGGCGGCCTTGAGAAAAATCATCTGGGCGACGCCTTCGTTGGCGTAAATTCTGGCCGGCAGCGGCGTGGTATTGGAAAACTCGAGGGTCACGTGGCCTTCCCATTCCGGCTCCAGCGGCGTGACGTTGACGATAATGCCGCAGCGGGCGTAAGTCGACTTGCCGAGACAAATGGTCAGGATATCGCGCGGGATCCTGAAGTACTCGACGGTGCGCGCCAGACAGAATGAATTGGGCGGGATGATGCACACCCCGGCCTTGACATCGACGAAGCTTTTTTCGTCGAAGGCCTTGGGATCGACGATGGTCGAATTGATGTTGGTGAAAATCTTGAATTCATCGGCGCAGCGGACGTCGTAGCCGTAACTCGAAGTGCCGTAGGAAATCAGGCGGCCGGCCGCGCTCAGCCGCACCTGTTCGTCGGCGAACGGTTCGATCATGCCGTGCAGCGCCATCTCGCGTATCCAGCGATCCGATTGCACACTCATCGTTTCGGGTTCCCTTCAATTTTTGATGGCGATCGCCGGGCCGCCGAGGGTCCGGGCGGCGGGGCGCGCCGCCAGGTGGCCGGCGACGGCGACGGCCAGTTCGTAAAAAGGCGCCGCTTCCGGCAGCGACCGGTCGCCGGCCGCCGGCGGCCGGCCGTCATCCGTGGCACTGCGGATCGAACCGATCAGCGGCAAGCTGGCGAGCAGCGGCACGCCGCACTCGGCGGCGAGCCGGGCGCCGCCGCCGGCGGCGAAGATCGCTTCCTGGTGACCGCAGTGCGGGCAGGCGTAATGGCTCATGTTTTCGATCACCCCGAGCACCGGCACTGCGACGCGCTCGAACATCTTGAGCGCCCGGCGGGCGTCTTGCACCGCGACTTCCTGCGGCGTCGTGACGATCAAGGCGCCGGCGAGCGGTACTTTCTGGGCCAGCGTCAACTGGATATCGCCGGTTCCGGGCGGCAGGTCGACGATCAGGTAGTCGAGGTCGTCCCAAGCGGTCTGGCCGATCAGTTGCTGCAGCGCCTGGCTGATCATCGGGCCGCGCCAGATCGCCGCGCTGTCGGCGTCGAGCAAGACGCCGATCGACATCGCCTGGATGCCGTGCGCCGCCAGCGGGACGATCCGCGGCGTCCCGTCCGCCGCTTCGCGGGTCGCGGGCCGCTCGGTGATGCCCAGCATGTGCGGCACACTCGGGCCATGGATGTCGGCGTCGAGCAAGCCACAGCGCGCCCCGAGGCCGGCCAGGGCGAGCGCCAGATTGACGCTGATCGTGGATTTGCCGACCCCGCCCTTACCCGAAGCGACAGCCACGATGTTGCGGATGTCGGGCAGCGGCGCCAGGTCTTTCTGCGGCTGCCGCGGGCGGGCGCGCCATTGCAGGTTGATCACGATGCCGCCGGGTGGCGCCGCGCCCTCGAGGTGCGCGGCCAGAGCCTGGCGCAACACAGCCTGTCGGTCGCCGATCGGGTACGGCAACAAAATTTCGAGGGCCACGGCCCCGCGGTCTTCGGCGGCCGCGAGCACTTCCGGAACCGGTTTGAGGCCGGTATCGGGATCGATGAAGTCGGCCAATGCGTCACGCCACAAGCGCAACACGGTAGGATCGGTCATGGCTGAACGGTGGAGTCGGTCACAGACGATGGTGGGGCATTATACCGTTGCATGCTACACTGCCGCGCCGCTGCTGCCGATGCCGTAGCTTCGATCCGCGATGAAGATCCTCTATCTCACTCTCGATCCACCGCTCGACCCGGCGCTGGTGGCGCGCGGCAACGCCATCCGCGCCGCGCAATTGCAGGCCGCGCTCGAACACCAGGGACACGAGGTCGTGCAAGTGTGGCGCACCCCGTACGACCAGTCGGAAGTGGCGCCCAGCCCGCGGATGTACGAGGATCGTGAGCGGTTAGCTGAACTGATCGCCGAGGAACGCGCCGACCTTCTCCTGGTCGGCTACTGGGTGCTGCTGGAAGATCTGCCCGAAACGCCGGGTGCACCGGTAGTGGTGGACTTTATCGCGCCGCGGCCGCTCGAAGCGATGTTTGAGCCGGCCGCCACCCGCGACACCGAGATGCGCCGCCTGCTCGCGGCACTGGCCCGCGCCGATGGTTTCATCGTCGCCAACGAGCGCCAGGAGCACCTGCTCATCCCTTATCTGCTGATGGCCGGCCACGATTTGCGCCATCGGGTGCCGGTGGCCCAGGTGCCGATTGCCGCCGTGCCGCCGCTGCCGCCGGCACCGCCGGCGCCGGTCGACCACCTGGTCCTGGTTGGCGGCGGCGTGGAATGGCCATGGCGGCGCCAGCGCCCGTGGTTCGACGTCATCGCCCGCCATATCGAATCACGCACCGCCCCTCCGGCACTGCATCTGGTGCAGTTCGGCGGCAGTTATCCGAAGATCGTACAGCGTCCCGACGGCGCGCTCGATCTGCCGGTACTGACGGCACCAGTGTATCGGCTCGAATTGGCTTCCTACGCCGATTATTGCGCTTTTCTCGCCCACTCGGCCCACGTCGGTGTGGAACTGGCCGAACGCAATGTCGAGCGCTATTTCAGCCAGTCCTTCCGCGCTGTCGATTACCTCAGCCACGGCCTGCCGTTGATCTGTAACGATTACCTGCACCTGGCCGCGCTGGTCGCTGAGTACGACGCCGGCTGGGTAGTGGCAGCGCCCGGCGAACTGACGGCGGTGCTCGCCGAACTCGCCGCCGACCCGGCAATCTGGCGACGCAAGAGCGCGGGGGCGCGCCGCCTGGCCGAGGAGCGTCTCAATGCCTGCACCGGTATCGTCCCACTGCTCGAACTGGTACGCCAACTGGGTGAAAGCGGCGATACCCCCGGTGCAGGCGCGGCCTTCTCCCCGCTGTTCGCCCCACTCAATGAAGCGGCAAGTACCCCCGAACCGCCGCCGCGTGACGAAATCCCACCGGCTAAGCGCGGCCTGCTCGGCAGGCTATCGCTGAAACGCATGATGCAGATTGTGTGGCGCGCCGTGCTCAGGCGCTTGCCCAAGCCCGGCGACAAGGAGGCGCCCGGCAACGTGGTCATCGTCAGCCGCTCCGATCTTTACCCCACCGACCACGGCGGTGCGGTGAAAATCGTCGAGACGGCGCGCGGTCTTTCGCACACCGGGCGCGACGTCGGCATCGTCAGCGATCGCCGCGATGTGTGGTGGCACTACCGCGCCGGGTGCTTGCACGAAAGACGCTTTCCCTGGTGGCTGCGCTTGCTGAGCCCGCCGCGCAGTATTAGCACTTTGTTCTATTTAAGCCACGACGTGCCGCGCAGCAACGCTTTTCTTTACCTGCCGCTGAGCGACGACAGTTTCATCTGGCGCACGCTGTATGTGGCGCACCGACTCAAAGCCAACGTCTACCAGGCCGAGTTTCCGGCCTACGCCCGGCCGTGCATCTGGGCGCGCAGCCTGCGCGGCGGTCGTGTCGTGCTGGTCGAGCACAACGTGGAATACGCCCGCCTCAAAGAGCAGGAACCGCACCTGACCGCGGAACAATTCCAGCGCCTGCGGCAGGTCGAGATCCAATTGTGCAATCAATCCGATGCGGTGATCTGCGTCTCGGGGAACGACCGCCGCCGCCTGCGCGCCGACGGGGTGGCCGAAGAACGCATCCACTGCATACCGCACGGCGTCGATCTCGCCACTTTCGACCAGGCCCAGCCGGACGCTGTGCGCCGCGAACTGGGCTGGCCGGACAACGCCGGCATTCTGGTGTATCACGGCACTTACGAATACCCGCCCAATCTGGAAGCGGTCCGGGTACTGGCCCGCGAAGTGCTGCCGCGTCTCAAGGCTCTGGGAATCGATGTGCGGGTGCTGGCCGTGGGCAAAAAGGCGCCGGCCGAATCCATCCACGAGGACGTGCATTTCACCGGCAGCGTCCCGCGGGTCGCCACAGCGCTCAAGGCGGCGGATGTCGCCGTGGTCCCCCTGCTCAAAGGCGGCGGCACGCGGATGAAAATCATCGATTATTTCGCCTGCGGCGTGCCGGTGGTCAGCACCTCCAAAGGCATCGAGGGTATCCCGATCCAGGCTGGCCGCGAGGCGTTCGTCGAGGATGACTGGTCGCGGTTTACCGAACGCATCGCCACGCTGCTCACCGATACCAGCCGGCGGCAGGCGATGATCGCCGCGGCCCGCGCTTTCGTCGAGCCTTTGGATTGGCACAAACTGGCGGAACGCTACATCGAGGTCTATCGCGCGATCGGCCGCGCCTGACCTTCCCGTTTCCGGTTTCCGTTTCCGTCTTCCGAGGCAAGCACGCCCGGGATCACGAGTGAGGGCATCCCCGTTCACGAGAATCGAAAAAATGGCGGCCACGAGGACCGCCAAAGGAGGGGTATCACTATCAGAGGTTGGAAGAGCCCCGCTGGGCGTGACTCGGTTCAAAAGACCGGTGCGCCGAAAATATCTTTCAAACCGGATATTCAAGCAGGGGAATACAACGTGCCGCGGGCGCGCCCATAGACGGCGCGACGCAGGACGGCAAGGCCGGGACAATCGATCGCCGGCTGGGTGACAGGTTGCTCGAGAAAAATTCGCCCCCCGTCACCGATCCAGCCGGCTGCCACCTGGTGCAGCAAGGCCTCATGCCAGCCGCTGTCCCACGGCGGATCGATAAACACCACATCGAACGGCACCGGCACTTGCGCCAGCCAGCGCCGCGCGTCAGCGCATTGCACCGTGACCTCCGGCGGATTCCCGAGTACGGCGAGGTGACGCTGCAACTGCTCGAAAGCCGCGTTGTGGTATTCCAGCAACACCACTTCACGGGCCCCGCGGGACGCTGCTTCGAGCCCCAACGCCCCCGACCCGGCAAACAGATCCAGACAACGGCTACCCGGCAGCAGCGGCGCCAGCCAGTTGAACAGGGTCTCGCGCAAGCGGTCGCCGGTCGGCCGCAGACCGGGCACAGAGACGACCGGCAGCCGCCGGCCGCGCCAGCGCCCGGCGATCAGCCGGACCTGCCCGGCCCGCGCACTGCCCTTTTGGCTCTCGTTGTTACAATGCCGCCGGCTCATTGATGCAGCTTACACCGTCCCAGCCGATCACCGCCGACCATGCGCCCTCTGTTTCGCCGCCGCGCCAAACCACCCGAAACGATACCGCCGCTCAATCTCGGTAAGACGCGCAGCCGTCTCGGCCTGGCGCTCGCCCGCCTGACCGGCAGCGGCCGGGCACTCGATGAGGCACTGATCGACGAGATCGAAGCCGCATTGCTCGCCGCCGACATCGGCGTCAAAACCAGCGATGAAATCACCGCCGCGCTGCGCGCCGGCCGGTGGCAAAGCGGCGGCGATCCGCTTCTGGCTATCCGCGGCGCGCTGCTCGCCCGGCTCGAACCTTTGGCCCAACCGCTGCTCCCCGATCCGACAATCAAGCCGTTCGTGATCCTCGTCGTCGGCGTCAACGGCGCCGGCAAGACAACGACGATCGCCAAATTAGCCGAGCGCTACCGGGCCGAAGGGCGCAGCGTGATCGCCGCCGCCGCCGATACCTTTCGCGCCGCGGCGATCGAGCAGTTGCAGGAATGGGGGCGGAAAACCGGGACGGCCGTGATCGCCGGCAAACATGGCGCCGATCCGGCGGCCGTGGCGCACGATGCGTTGCAAGCCGCGGTGGCACGCCAGACCGATGTACTGCTGATCGATACCGCTGGCCGCCTGCACACCCAGGCACCCTTGATGGCCGAGCTGCAAAAAATCCGCCGCGTCGTACAGCGCGACGATCCGACCCGGCCGCACGAGACCCTGCTCGTGCTCGACGCCGGCGCCGGCCAAAACGCGGTCCTCCAGGCGCGGGCATTCCACCAGGCCCTGAACGTCACCGGCCTGGTCTTGACCAAGCTCGACGGTACGGCGCGCGGCGGCGTACTGGCGGCGATCGGCGCCGAACTGGCGCTGCCGGTGCGGTTTATCGGCACCGGCGAGAGCGCGGCGGATCTGAGACCTTTCGACCCGGCAGCCTTCGTCGCCGCGATCCTGCCGGCCAGCGGTGAACATGGCTGAGACCCGGCGTCACGGTTCCGAAGCACTCCCGCCATTCGCGATCCGCCTGGCCGCCTGGTGGCAGCGTGCCGGCCGGCATGATCTGCCCTGGCAGGCACCGCCCGGCGATTCGTACCGGATCTGGATTTCGGAGATCATGCTGCAACAGACGCAGGTGGCCACTGTCATCCCCTATTACGAAAAATGGCTATCCCGTTTCCCGAACCTGGCGTCTTTGGCCAGCGCGCCCCTCGACGAGGTGCTCGCTCTGTGGTCCGGCCTCGGCTATTACGCCCGGGCGCGCAACCTGCACCGTGCCGCACTGCTCTGCCTGAGCCGCCACGGCGGCCGCCTACCGGACGACCCGGCGCTGTTGCAGACGCTGCCCGGAATCGGGCGCTCGACAGCGAATGCGATCATCTCGCTGGCGCATGACCGGGTGCTGCCGATCCTCGACGGCAACGCCCGGCGGGTGCTCGCCCGCCACGCCGCCATCGGCGGCTGGCCCGGGCAAAAGCGCGTCGCCGATCGCCTGTGGCGAGCGGCTTCGCAGCGCCTGCCGGCCAGCGGCGGGGCAGTACATACGCAGGCGATGATGGACCTCGGATCGCTGCTCTGCACAGCGTGCCGGCCGGCCTGCGGCACCTGCCCGGTCGGCGCCGATTGCCGGGCCCGGCAAACAGCCAGCGTGGACGAGCTGCCGGCATCCCGGCCGGCCAGACCCCGCCCGCGAAAACGTTGTTGGTTGTTGGTCCGCCGCGATCCGGACGGCCGCATCTTGCTCGAACGGCGCCCGCCGCACGGCATTTGGGGTGGTTTGTGGTCGCTGCCCGAGACGGAACAGGATCCCGGCGGCACCCCGCTGGCGCCCATCGACCACGCCTTCACCCATTTCACGCTGCGCCTCGAGCCACGGCTGATCGGCGACGCGACAGCGCTGCCTCTCGCCGACCGCGAACAACGCTGGTGGGCACCCGACCAGGCCCTCGCACTCGGCCTCCCCAAGCCGATCAGGCATCTTGTTACCGTATTGGAGCGGGTTGAATCGGGATAGCCATCCGAAATGACCGATTCGTCGTAGTGCTGGGTATAGTCCGCGGTTGCGGACCAGTATCGAGAGGAGGGTAAACTACATCGATGAGCAAGACGATACAGTGCAGTGTTTTGCATCGCCCGGCCGCGGCGCTCGAACGCCCGCCGTGGCCCGGCGCGCTCGGCGAACGGCTCATGCACCAGGTCTCGCGCGAGGGTTGGCGCCTGTGGCTCGAACACCAGACCCGCCTGATCAATGAGCGACACCTGTCGCTGCTCGACCCCGAACACCGGCGCTATCTCGAAGAGCAGATGATCGCTTTTTGTTTCGGCGGCGAAGTCGATCGAGTTGCCGGTTACGTGCCTCCGGATTGAGTGTTGTCGTCGCCCTGCATGCTTGCAGTCCGGCCGCGGCGCAAAGCGATCTCACCGCCGCTGCCGGTGATCAGCCGGGCGCCGCGGCCGTAAGTCAGGTAACTGTAAAACCACTGCATGGCGACCATCAGGCGATTGCGTATCCCGAGCAAGAAATAAATATGGGCGACGCCCCACACCCACCACGCCAGCCAGCCGAACAGCCGCAACCGGCCAAAATCGATCACCGCCCGGTGCCGGCCGATGGTCGCCAGATTGCCATAATGCCGGTACCTGAACACCGGTCGCGCTCGTCCGGAGAGCGCCGCACGAATCACTCGTGCCGCGTGCCGTCCGGCCTGCTTGGCGGCCGGCGCGATGCCCGGGACCGGACGTCCCACCGCATCGTGCATCGCCGCCGTGTCGCCGGCGACCAGAATGTTTGGCTGCCCGGGTACGGCCAGATCCGGACCGACGATCACCCGCCCGGAACGGTCGGCTTCGGCGCCGAGCCATTGCGCCGCCGGCGAGGCGGCCACCCCCGCCGCCCAGATCAGCGTCGTGGCGGCCAGGCACTGGTCGCCGATCTCGACCCCGGTCGTGCAGCAAGCCGTGACGCGCCGCCCGAGTTGAACTTCAACCCCCATCCGTTCTAGCACTTGCCGGGCGTAATGCGACAGGGACGGCGGGAAGGCGGCGAGCAGCCGTTCGCCGCTTTCGATCAGCACGATGCGGGCGAGGCGCGGGTTGATATTGCGGAAATCGCGGGTCAGCGCATGGCTGGCCAACTCGGCGATCGCCCCGGCCATTTCCACGCCGGTCGGCCCGCCGCCGACGACGACAAAAGTCATCTGTCTGGCCCGCTCGGCAGCGTCCACCGCGGCTTCGGCACGTTCGAAAGCGAGCAGAATCCGGCGGCGGATCGCGGTTGCGTCCTCGATCTGCTTGAGACCGGGGGCATGCCGCCGGCACTCGTCGTTGCCGAAATAATTGTGCGTCGCGCCGGTGGCCACAATCAGCCAGTCGTAAGCCTCTTGCCGGCCGTCGTCGAGCACAACCCGCTGCCGGGCGGTATCGATACCGCAGACAGTGCCGAGCAGCACCCGGGCATTGGCCTGGCCGCCGAGGATGCCGCGCACCGGCCAGGCGATATCGGCCGGGGTCAGCCCGGCGCTGGCCACCTGGTACAGCAAAGGCTGAAACACGTGGTGGTTGCGCCGGTCGATCACCGTCACGTCAACCGGGCTGCGGGCCAGGGCGCGGACCGCCGACAGCCCGGCGAAACCGGCGCCGAGTATGACGACATGGGGGCGGATGCGAGGTTCAGGGTTCAAGCGTAGCGAATGAAGGCGGCAAGGGACGGACAAAAGACCGCCAAAAACCGCAAATTAGCGCAACACCGCGTTTCAACTCCATCTTTTTGCATTATCGAGATCATCAGTCCGGCAATCGATAATGAACCCGGCAAGTCGGCTGTGGTGCATGGTTTTATCCGTGCAGGTATCCGACCAGAAGATGGCTGAGCGCCCGGACGCCGAGTTCCATGTTCGGTTCGTGGATATCGAACAACGGCGAGTGGTTGCCAGGGAGGTTTTTGTAATTCTCGTCGCCGGGCCGGGCGGCGCCGAGGAACAGGTACAGACCGGGCACCTGGCGCGCGAAAAACGAGAAATCTTCGGCTCCGGTGACCGGGTCGGGGGTGACGACACCGTTCGGGCCGGTGACCTTTTCGAGGACCGGCATCATCCTGGCCGTCAGTTCGGGATCGTTGACCGTCGCCGGATATTGCTGGCGGATCGTGACCTCCGCCGTGGCGCCGGCGCTTGCCGCGATGTGCTCGGCGGTCTGCGCGATCCGGCGGTGGATGTCCTGCTGCATCACTTCATCGAACGTGCGTATCGTCCCCCACAGGCGCGCTTGATCGGGAATGATGTTGTTGCGGATGCCGGCCGTGAACTGGCCGACGGTGATGATATACGGCGCCTTGGTAATCTCAATCTGCCGGCTGGCGATCGTCTGCAGGCCGAGGACGATCTGCGCGCCGGTGACGATCGGATCGACGCCGCCCCACGGTCGCGCGCCGTGCGTCTGGCGGCCTTTGACCGCGATCCGGAACTCATCGACCGCGGCCATCGCCGGGCCGGAACGCACGGCGAGTCGGCCGCCCGGCATATTGAGTCCGATGTGCAGGCCGAAAATCGCCGCCGGCCGGTAACGCTCGAACAACCCTTCTTGCAGCATCAACTCGGCACCGCCTTCTTCACCTTGCGGCGCGCCTTCCTCGGCCGGCTGGAAAATGAACAGCACATCGCCGGCCAGATTGTCGCGTACAGCAGTGAGCACTTCGGCGACGCCGAGCACCATCGCCATGTGGCTGTCGTGGCCGCAAGCGTGCATCACGCCGACGGTCTGACCGTTGAATTCGGCGGTCACCTGAGAGGCGAAATCGAGGCCGGTCTGCTCGCTGACCGGCAAAGCGTCCATATCCGAGCGCACGGCCACCAGCGGCCCCGGGTGCTTGCCTTTGAGCAGACCGACGACGCCGGTATGGGCCACCCCGGTCTCGACGATCAGACCCAAGCGTTCGAGTTCGGCAGCAACGGTTCGCGCCGTTTCGGTCTCGCGGTTCGACAACTCCGGATGGGCGTGGAAATGGCGCCGCCAATCGATGACGCGCGGCTGGATATCGGCCGCCAGATCGTCGATTTCCTGCCAAGCGACCTCGCCGGCGCAGGCAAACGATGAAAAGACGAAGCAAAGCAAAGGCCAAAGACGCCCGTTGGCGGTCATGATGATCTCCCGAAGTGGCGGCATCGATGAATCGCATCATCGCACAGCCGGGAAACCGATGCGCACCCCCGCCCGCGCCCGGCATTTCGCGCCGCCCGGCGGCGGGCATAACGCACAAAAAAACCCCGTCCAGAGGACGGGGTAAAGCACCACACGGAGAGTTGAAGGGAGATCCCTGGTTTTGTCAGTACCGCGCCGGGCTGACATCGACCCTGACCCGGATCCGTTCGCCGGGGTCGTAGTCGGTGCGGGTCTCGTAGATGTCGCCGTGGTAGCGATAGCGCACGAGATACCCGGCCGGCCGCTCTTCATAGCGGTACGAGATGCTGGTTTCGCAGTACTCGTGATCCACCGGATAGCGGTAGCCGCCGCGGTCGCGAGTCGCGGCATGGGCAATCGAGCCGCCGACCACGGCGCCGATCGCCGTGCCGGTCCCACGGTGGTAACCGCCGTCGATCCGATTGCCGGCCAGGCCGCCGAGCACGGCGCCGAGGATCACCGGCGCGGCGTTGCCGTGGCGCCGGGCGTGGCGGTATTCACGCTCCTGGTGGCAGACTTCCTGTTCATAGGGCACCTTGACCGTTTTATAGGCCGGCTCGACGCTGAGCACGCGGGCATATTCATAGCGCGCGCCCCGTTCGTGGGCCTGGGTCGTGCCGGCGGCGCCGAGCGCCGCGGCCACCAGCAACGATAGTGCAGTTTTTTTGAGTTTGCTGTTCATCATCGCGATCTCCTGGTGGAAAATAATTCATCGAGGCTCGGGAATCATCGAGGCTCGGGAGGCAGTCTAGCGGTGCCGGGTGAACCCAAGCTGAACCGGCCATCAGCCCCGCACCGGCGGTGCCGGCCACTGCCCGGCAGGCGGCGTTTGCCGTCGTGCGCCGGGTGGGATACGATGCCGCCAGCAACCGAGAGGATCCACCATGACCACCCACCCCCCATCGGCAAACCTGCGCACGCTCACCCTCGCCGGGCACAGCGGCAGCGGCAAAACGACCCTGGCCGAACACCTGCTCGCCGCCTGCGGGGCGATCGGCGAGCCGGGCAGCATCGAACGCGGCACCACTGTCAGCGACCATGACCCGTTGGAAAAGCAGCATCAGCACTCGCTCAGTTCGGCGGTGTTGCACGCCGAGTTCGACGGCATCGGCCTGACCCTGATCGACACGCCCGGCCTGATGGACTTCCGCGCCGCGGCGCTGGCAGCGATGGCGGCGACCGAGACCGTCGCCGTGGTGGTCAACGCGCAGTCTGGCATCGAACTGGCGACGCGGCGTCTGATGCGCCGGGCAAAAAACCGGCGCTTGTGCCGAATGATCATCGTCAACAAAATCGACGCCGACGACACCGACCTGGCGGCGCTGGTCGAGGATCTGCGCGCCGAGTTCGGCGCCGAGTGTCTGCCCGTCAATCTGCCGGCCGACAAGCGCACCACGGTCAAGGACTGTTTTTTTCACGACGACGGCCAGACCGACATCCTGTCGCTCGCCGCCGCCCATACCCAAATCGTCGAGCAGGTCGTCGAGGTCGATGAAGACTTGATGGCCGCCTATCTGGAACAAGGCACGATCACCCCCGAAGCCCTGCACGACGCCTTCGAAAAAGCGCTGCGCGACGGCCACCTGGTGCCGATCTGTTTCGTCTCGGCGCGCACCGGCGCCGGCATTCCCGAATTGCTGCAATTTTGCAAGCAGTTATTGCCCAGCCCGCTGGAAGGCAATCCCCCGCCCTACCTGAAAGGCGAAGGCAAAGAGGCCGAGCGGGTCACGCCCCGGCCGGATCCGGACGGCCACGTACTGGCCCACGTCTTCAAGATCATCAACGATCCTTACGTCGGCAAACTGGCAGTCTTCCGTATCCACCAGGGGACGGTCAAACCCGATACCCAGCTCTATATCGGCAATGCCCGCAAACCATTCAAGGTCAATCACCTGTTCGCGCTGCAAGGAGGCAAATACACCGAGACCGGGTCCGGCATAGCGGGCGAAATCCGCGCCGTGGCCAAAATCGACGATATCCATTACGACGACGTGCTGCACGATTCGCACGACGAGGACCACTATCACTTGGCGCCGATCGATTACCCGCAGCCGATGTACTCCCTGGCGATCGAAGCCAAAACCCGCGGCCAGGAACAGAAAGTCGCTGCTGCCCTCGCCCGGCTCGCCGAAGAGGATCCGTGCATCCAGATCGACCATAACCAGGAACTCAACGAGACCGTGATCCGCGGTCTCGGCGATTATCACCTGCGCCTTTTGCTCGAAAACCTCAACAATCGTTACGGCGTCGAAGTCGTCACCCGGCCGCCGCGCATCGCCTACCGCGAAACCGTCACGCGCCCGGCCGACGGTCACCACCGGCACAAGAAACAGACCGGCGGCGCCGGGCAGTTCGGCGAAGTCTATCTGCGCATCCGGCCGCTGGCCCGCGGCGAAGGTTTTCGCTTCCTCGACGAGGTCGTCGGCGGCGCGATTCCATACAATTTCATCCCGGCGGTGGAAAAAGGCGTGCGCCAAGTGCTGCAACAAGGCGCCATCGCCGGCTACACGATGCAGGATGTCGAGGTCACCGTCTACGACGGCAAGCACCACAGCGTCGATTCGAAGGAAATCGCCTTCGTTACCGCCGGCCGCAAGGCGTTTCTCGATGCCATCGCCAAAGCCGGACCACAGATCCTCGAACCGGTCGTACATATCGAAGTGATTGCCCCGGAGACGATGATGGGCGATATCACCGGCTCCTTAGCCGCGCACCGCGCCCGAATCAACGGCGCCGATTCGCTGCGCGGCTCGCAGGTCGCGATCTCGGCCGATGCGCCGCTCTGTGAAATGATGGATTATCAGACCGAGTTGAAAAGCCTCAGCGGCGGCCAGGCGAGTTATACCATGGACTTCAGTCATTACGATCCGGCGCCGGCCGAGGTCCAGGCCCGCCTGGTCGCCGAATATCAACCAGGGACCGAACATGAATAAGCCCCGGCGCTTCGTGGTTTTGATCGCGCTGTGCGGCGCCCTTATCGCCGCCGGCCAAGCCGCGGCCCAAGCCGGTCCGCGGCGTGTCGCCGAAGCATATATGCTTGCCTTGCAACAGGCCGATTGGCAAAAAGCCGTCGTCTACATGCACCCGCATACCTTGAGCGCCATCCACCGCCTGTTCATCACCCAGATCAGCGACCCGGGACAAGGTCCGGCGCTCAAGCAGTTATTCAAGGTCGACGATCTCAGCGTTTTTCACGATCTGACGCCCGAGGATTTCTTCGTTCGCTTCATGGCCGCGCTGAACGCCAACAATCCGGCGCTGGCGACGACCATGCAGGATCTGCGTTTCACGATCGAGGAAATGACCAACCTCGAAAACCTCGACGTGCTGGTCCGTTACCGGATCAGTTACCGCCGCGGCCCAAGCGAAGTCGCCGACAGCGATACGATGATCCTGCGCCAGCACCCGAGCGGCTGGAAAATCTATTCGACACCGGATCTCGAACCGCTGCTCGGCGACCCGCCGGCGGAAACCCCGGCGGTGCCACCGAACGGGCCGACAAAATAACCCCACGAACTACTGCCGGACTCCCTCGAAAGAAATGATCAGTTCGGCTTCGCTGACCGCCGGCCCGAGTCGATCGGCCATCTTGAAGTCAGCAAGGTTGATCGTCCCCCGCGCCGCGAACGCCCGCCGGTAACCGCCCCAGGGATCGGCCCCGGCGCCCAGTTCCTCGACCGTCAGTTCGACCGGACGGGTGATGCCTTTGATCGTCAAATTGCCGCTCAACACACCCTTTTCCTGGCCGGTCCGGCGATAAGCGGTGCTGGCAAAGTGCGCTTCGGGGAACTGTTCGACGGCGAAGAAATCGGCGCTGCGCAAATGCCGATCGCGTTCAGCGTGATTGGTATCGAGGCTGGCGGTATCGACCTTCATCGTCACCGACGCGGCGGCGGGATCCTCGGGATCGAATGTGAACTCGCCGCTGAAAGAATTGAAGCGGCCGTAAATCCACGCAAAACCGATATGGCTCACTTTGAACATCACGAAAGCGTGGGCCCCCGCGGTGTCGAGCGAATAATGCTCCGGCGCGGCCGGCGCGGGGCCAGCGGCAAGGGCCAAGCCGGCGGCGGCAAAAACAGAAAGGTTGATTTTTGCTAAACGTTGTAACATCGTAAAGACTCCTTGGCTGATAGGAATGGTGAGAAGCGGTATAGCGCTATGGTGTGCGGTGCTCGCCAGTGACAGAGCGGATGCCGAGCATGGCACGCAGGACATCATCCCGGCGGCGAAAATGGTGGTCCAGCGCCGCCGCGGCGTGCAGCCCGGCGGTCACGATCATGGTCCAGGCCGTAGTCTCATGCCAGAAGCCGGCCAGATCTTCCTGGCGGTCGAGCACTATGTGTATGGCCGGCACAGTGAACCAGCCGAACACGTCGATCCCCTGTCCTTTGGCGGTGGTCAGCAGATAACCGCTGAGGACGACCAGGATCAGCAGCCCGTCAAGCGCCTGGTGCACCAGGCGCGACGCGAGGCGCTGCCAGCGTGGAAGCAGGATGATTTCGACCGGCGGCGCTGTCAGGCGCAGCGTCAGGCGGAGCACGACCAGCGCGGTGAATAACACTCCGAACGACTGATGCAACGCCGGCGCCCGGTGATACCAGGGATGGTAATAATCGAGCCCGGTCATCCACCAGCCCAGGGCGAACAGCGCTAAGGCAGCGCCGGCCACGGTCCAATGCAGGACGATGGCAAACAAGCCATAGCGCTGAGCTGTACTGAAGAAGGGCACAGCGGTCAACACAAAGATCGCTGCTCAGAGCGGCGCAAAGTCCGCGCTCCGCGGCACAGCGGCGAGCGCCGCCAGCAGATCCGCCGGCGGTACCGCGACCCGCCGCGCCGCAAGATCCAGCCACGCCCCGCGACAATCGAGTTCGGCGGCCAACGCCCCGTCCGCTTTGAAAAGCCGATGAGCGATGCGCCAGTGCTTGCCGTTGACCGAAAGCCCGCGCAGCCAAAGATCGGCCGTCACGGTCTCGTTGTCGCGCAGTTCGCGGCGGTAGTGGATCGTTTCGCTGAACAGGATCGGGCCGATGCGGCGGGCGGCGAGAGTCTTGAGATCGAAACCGCACGACGCGAAATAGGCGATGCGGATCTGCGCCGCGTAGTCGAGGTAGGCGCTGTGACGGACGTGGCCATTGGGATCGAGATCGGCCCACCGCACGGCGATGGCCAGCGCAAACGGTCCAGGCGACAATGGCAGAGCGGCGGCTTTCAAACCGAATGGCAGCTCAGCGCCGGACGATGCGGTAACAGGGTTCATAGCGGCTGCCCGGCAATTTCATCCTCCCCTGGACCACGAAAGCGACGAGCAGTTCATCGAGCGCGTGCATCAAATCCGGCTCACCGTGAATTTCGAACGGGCCGTGGGTGCGGACCGCCGCCATGCCGTCGGCCTTGACATTGCCGGCGACGATACCGGAAAAAGCGCGGCGCAGGCCGGCGGCGAGTTGGTGCGGCGGCAACGAGCGATCGAGACGAAGCGCCGCCATGTTCTCGTGGCTCGGCGTGAAAGGCTGCTGCATGGCGAAATCAAGCGTCAAATCCCAGTTGAAGTAATAAGCGTCATTGCGCTCCTCACGCTCGCGGTGCACGGCGTCCACCCCCTCGCGCAAAAGGCGCGCCACTTGCCGCGGGTCGTCGATGACGATCCGGTAACGGGCCGCGACCTCGTCGCCCAGTGCGGCGCGGATGAAGCGGTCGATCATCGCGAAATACGCCGTGCCCGATGCCGGCCCGGTGAAAATCACCGGCACATGCTGCTCCCGGTTCGCCGGGTGCAGCAACAGGCCGAGCAGAAAGAGGATCTCCTCGGCGGTGCCGACGCCGCCTGGAAAAACGACGATACCGTGGCCGAGCCGGACAAAGGCTTCGAGGCGCTTTTCGATATCGGGCATGATCAACAGTTCGTTGACGATCGGGTTTGGCGCCTCAGCGGCGATGATGCCAGGCTCGGAGATGCCGACGTAGCGTGCCGGCAAAAGCCGCTGTTTGGCGTGGCCGATCGCGGCGCCTTTCATCGGACCTTTCATCGCTCCCGGACCGCAGCCGGTGCAGATGTCCAGGCCGCGCAGGCCCATCTGATAGCCGACTTCCTTGCTGTAGCGGTATTCCTCATCGCTGATCGAATGCCCGCCCCAACAGACGACCAGGTTCGGGTCGCTCGCCGGGCGCAGCATGCTGGCGTTGCGGGCGATCTCGAACACGACGTCGGTGATCCCCTCGCCGTCGTCCAGGCGACTCAACGGATTGGCGGCGATTTCGGTATGGAAGTAGACCAGGTCGCGAACCACGGCGGAGAGCAACTCGCGCATGCCGCGGATCATCTTGCCGTCGACGAAGGCCGACGGCGGGGCGTGGTGGACATCGAGCCGGACGCCGCGCGTCACGGGCACCGCCTCGATCCTGAAATCGGGATAAGCGGCGAGCATCTGTTCGGCGTTATCGATATTGCTGCCACTGCTCAGCACCGCCAAGGCGCAACAGCGCAGGCGCTCGTACAACTCGCCGCGGCTGGCGCCGGTCAGGCGGCTGACCTCCTCACGCGACAACGTATTGAGGATGCCGGCGGGATACACACGAGTGGAAACAGGCTGGGTCATGGGAGGTATCTTAATGGTAAACCGGATGGCGGAAATAACGCCGGCGGCCAAAGGCCGCCGGCGATCGAAGGGAAGGCCGCGGCGCGAGGCGCACGCGGCGTAGCGGCGATCAGTAACGGAAGACCACGCCCAGATTGGCATTCCAGCGCGATTCGCCGTTGGCGTCGCGTACTGTCGTAAAACCGGAATCGCGCACCAGGTCGAAAATCATCTTGCCGGTTGCCGGATCGACGCCGACCAGATTCACCGGGGCGGCGCGGAACGGGAAGCCGACTTCCTCCTGGATGCCCCAGTCGCTGTCGATCAGATTCAGCACGTTTTCCAGCTCGAAGAAGAACTCCAGGCTGCCATATTTGCGCAGATCGACCTGCTGAATGAAGCGGAAATCGAGTTGGTTGACACGCGGGCTGCGATCGCAGTTGCGACAGGCGACGCCACCCTGGGCCTCGAACAGACCGGGGCTGCGGGCCACCAGGTCGAAAAAGCGCGCTTCCTCGGCTGGGTCGGTGAAGATCACGTCGCCCGGATTCGGCACGAACAACAGGTCGTTGCCGTTGATCCGGTCGCCGTTGGCGTCGTTATTGAACGTCCACGAGAACGGCCGGCCGGAACGGCTTTCGAAGAAGAACGAGAAGATACTGTCGCCGATGCCGAAGAAATCCTTGCTATAGCTGACGAGCAGCGTCAGACGGTTGGAAATCTCGTTGTTCGCGGTCGCCACCAACTCGTCGTTGGGATTGAAAATCGCGTTGTTCGTGAAGTTCGAGATAGCGCGGCTCGAAGTGCCGGGGTTGACTTCCGAAGCGGAATTATAAGTACCGGCGAGGCGCGCGAAGATCTCGCCCCAACCGCCGCGGAAGGAGTTTTCCAGGCTGAGGGTGACATTCGTCCGGTTGCCCTTGTCGGTGTTACGCAGCAGCACGACGTCGTTGAAGCGCGGATCGGCATTGGCCCGTGTTGGGCTGCTGGTATTGGTCGGGTCGGCAAAAAACACCTGGCGGCCGTCAGGCAGCGTGCCGGTCGGGGCGCCGAGGTTCAGGTGCTGATAGAAAATGCCATCGACGACTTCGGCGTGTTCCCATTCGGCGCTGAACACGGTGTCAGCGAGAAACGGCAACTCCATATCCCAGGCGAGGTTGAACTTGATGTCGGTCGGCTGGTTGAAGTTCGGTTCGAGGACATCGACGTCCTGCGCCCCGCCGCCCTGTGGATCGATCTCGGGCAGGTTCGTGGGATCGGGCGTGAAACTGAAGTTCGGGTCGGCGTCGGTGCAAGCAGTGCGGCCGCGGCGCGAATCGCAGGTAAAGACCCGAATAGTTTCGCCCGAGTTGGTGAACGGATTGGACAGCCAGACACCCGGCGCGCGGCCACGGAAGAAGCCGGCGCCGCCGCGCAACTGGGCGCGCATCGGCAGTTCGGGCTGCCAGTTGAAGCCGAAACGCGGCTCGTAGATGTTTTCGCCGCCGATCGTGCTCTGGTTCGTGAAACCGAAGGCATTTTCGAACAATTCGTTGCGCAGCGGCTTGTCCTGAACGTCGAAATGTTCGATCCGGAAGCCGAACTGAATGTTCAGGTTCGGTAGCACCTGGTAGGTGTCCTGAATGAACAGACCGAGCACTTCCCAGTCCCAGATAATGCGCGCCGATTCGACGTCGTCCGAGAGGAACGGCAGGCGCGCTTGGAAAAAGACGTCACTGTTGCCGGCGGCGAACGCGTTGAGCACGTTCTGGATATCGGCGGCATTGTCACCGCTCGGCGTCACTTCGAAATTGAAGCGCCCGAGTGAGCTTTCCAGGAACAAGTTGTTGTAGTGCTCTCGGGACCAGTCAAAGCCGATGTCGATGGCGTGCGGGCCGTTGAACAGGGTACCTTTGAAGAACACCGATTGGGTGTCGGTATTGAGGTTGTTGGCCTGGCGGAACCGTTCGGTGCCGAAAATCACGTCGTTGCCGCCCGGCAGCCGAATCTCGATTTCGGGCAGCAGGCCGGGCAGTACGAAACTGGTTTCGTAGCTGGCGTCGGCGATGCGGAACTCGGTCGAGAAACGCTCGTTCCAGTCGCTGAATACCTGGAAAGAGATGCGTTCGAACGTGCGCCTCTCGTTAAAAGAATTTGAGGTCAGCGAAAAATCATTATTGTCGCGGGTGCCGACGTCGGGCAGGATGCCGTCGTCGCGGTTGAAACTGAGGTTCGCCCGGTGACCATCGGTGATGTTCCAGTCGAGCTTGATGATCCATTTCTCGTCCACTTCGCTGAAATCGCCTTCGATTCCGCCCGGATCGAAACCCCAGATATTCTGAGCAATATCGATGATCTGGTTGACCGCATCGGTCGCCGCGTCGCCGAGATTGGAGGCGAAGATCGTGCTCTCGCCGCTGCCCGGCAAGCCGACGCTGGTGCCCGGCGTCAGGCCGTCATTTTTGAACTTCTCGTAGCCGCCGAAGAAAAACAGCTTGTCCTTGAGGATCGGACCGCCGAGCCAGAAGCCGTAGGTCTTTTCGTCGAAATTGGTGAACGGCGTACCGAACTGATTGTCGCCGACCAGCGAATCGTCGCGGTAATTGAAGCGGGCACCGCCTTCGAACTCGTTGGTGCCGCTTTTGGTCACGGCGTTGATCAATGCCCCGGTACCACCGGTCTGCGCCACGTCGTAAGGCGAGATCTGCACCGCGATCTCTTCCAGCCAGTCGATCGAAATCTGCTGGTTGGTCGAGGGTTGGCCGTTCGAGTTCAGGCCGAACGCGTCGTTCGAAGCGACGCCGTCGACGAGTATGTTGTTGAAGCGGCTGTTGGCGCCGCCGACCGACAGTTCGCCGCGTTCCTCGTCGGTGATCACCGCCCGCGGGTCGAGCCGGGCATAATCGCCGATCGAGCGCGAAATCGAGGCGAATTGCTCGATCTGCCGGCGCGAGATGTTGGTGCCCGAACCCATCCGGTCGGCGCTGAAGGTGGTCGCCACCTCCGAACCGATCACTTCCAGGCGATCGAGTTCGGTCTGGGTATCGACGACCAGTTGCACCGTCACCGGATCGGACAGGCTGAGGAAAATATCCTCCTGGACCGCCGGCACCGCGCCTGGCTGCGTCGCTGTGACCCGGTATGGGCCGCCGATGCGCAAACCCTGAGCATTGAACCGACCGCCGGCGCGGCTGACGACGGTGCGGCGGGTACCGGACGGCACGTGCAGGATTTCGACCTCGGCACCGACCACCGGCTCGCCCTGGGCGTTGACCACATTGCCGTTGATCGAGTTGGCCACCTGCTGCGCGAACGCCGCCGGTACAACCCCGAGACAAACAGCGGCGAACGCCGCCAGATAAACGGATCTGATTGATTTCAATGGATTTTCCCCTTCGCTGATCGAGTGGATAACAGCAATGGCCAGGCATGCCGCGGGGCGCGGAAGCGCGATCGGATCCCCCCAAGCAGGAACCAGCCAACCTCTTCAAGCGGGCATATTATCGCGCAAATGTTACAGAAATTTAACTCTTTTCACCAGTTATTTTTGTCCCACGGCGACGGTGCGGTGTTCCGGTGAACGCATCGCGTCATGAGACGACAGATAAGTAGACCCAATAGTTGCATAAATTTTGCTCGATTTAATCAAATTCACTGGGAAATCATATAGTTATGTCTCTATTAGCAGGAAAATCGAATTCACTTAAAGTGACGCGCCCGGTTTCTCGCCCAAGCTGGCGGCACATCTTGTCCGCTTCCCCTCGAACCGTAGAATNNTCTATGCAACAATTGGGTAGATGAATATCAATCAGTTCAAAGAGAAAACTGATCTGAAGTCTGCTATTCCCAGGACAAATCCGCCCCTCGGGCTAGCAGCCTGTCGGGCTTTGCCGCGACCGGAAAAGCCCGACAGGCTGCAAGCGCTTCACCCCTCCAATGTCACCAGTTCTTGTTCTTTGGGCACCGGATCCGTGTTGACATAAATGACTTGACCCGATGCCGCTCCGGACTGGCAGCGCGAGGCGATCCGGCTGAAACAACTGCCCAACTGGAAGCGATTTTCATTATTGAATGGTTGGAACTCGAATGTCTGGGCCATGACCAGCGGCCGCGGCCCACGGTCTCCGGCTTCGTAACGCCACTTGCGCAACGCGTCGCTGGCGGCGTTGACGTAGCGCGTATGTTCCAGGGAGGCTTCATCCGGCTCAATGCGGCCAACCGAGCCATCAGCGAGGACCTGGTAGAGCAATCGTACGCGGATGACACGCCCCCGGTGGGTGATATCAACGGGATAGCGCGGCGCTTCCGAAGACAATAACCGCGGGGCACGAAGCGTCGCGACGGAGTCGAGAGGCGGCAAGCTCGTCACCGTCTGGGACTGCGATCCGCCGGCCGGCAACGGTGCGGCTTCGGCCATCGTGGTGCGAGTGACTACGGCTGCGCTGTCCGTTGCTCCACCCGACTCCCCGATCGGCCCCGCTGGCGTTTGTTCCGTTGTTTCCCGATCCATTGTCGATTCGATACCGATCTGGAACAGCGGGTCGGACGCCCGGGCGATGCTGGCAAACTGGTGGATCGCGGCGCTGATCAGCACCGGGGTTGCCGGCCCGCTCGCCGCGTCGGTGTCACCGCCAAGCGAGCCGGATTCAGCTACGTCATCAATCCCCTCGCCGGACGCCGGCACTGCATCGGCTTGCCGGCGCGGCGCGCTATCCGACCGTTCGACCGGCGATTTCGTCCGGTCTTGCTGCAAACGCGATTTCGCCTCGCGGTTGGCGGCATCGACTTCGCGCAGTACGCGATCGAGCAGATAATGGACCTGCTGCCGGGCCGCCGATATTCCATCCTGCTGCTGACCGGCCACCGAATCCCCGGCCGCTCGCGGCGCCCACAACGCCCGGGCCAGCGTCGCGTGCGACAGAGAACCGACGAGCAACAGGCCGCCAAGCAAGACGAGCGCCGGGCCTGGCAACGTATAGCCGGCATGCGCCACGGGTTGCACCAGCAGGACGCGCCGGATGCGGCGCAGCAAATTGCCGCCGCGGGCGGCCATCGCCAGGCTCGCCCCGCTTGGGGCGCGGCGGGCAGCGGCCTGATACTGCTCCTGCAAGCGCAGCAGCGCGCGGGCATAGTCGATCCCGGCACCGGTGTCATGCGCCAGCACGACTTCGTCGCAGCAGGCTTCGCGCTCCTCGTCGATGCGCCGTGCCAGCCAGTGCACCACCGGGTGATAAAACAGGACGGTGACCACCGCCTGTTGCAGCAGATTGATCAAAAAATCGAAACGGCGGATATGCGCCAGTTCATGGACCAGCAAGAGACGAAGCTCGGCCGGCGGCAGGCCGACCCAAGCCGCCATCGGCAGCAGAATCAGCGGCCGGACCCAACCCAGCGTCAGCGGCGAATCGACCCGGCGGGACAGCACGACCTGCACCCGTCGCGTGATCCCGAGATCCACGGCCAGCGACCTGACCAGACCCTTGAGCGGCAGTGGCGGCGAATCGAGGCCGCCGCGCTTGAGCCACTGATAGCCGGCATATTGCATCAGCAATCTGAGACTGCCCGCCGCCAGCCCTGCCAACCACAGATACAGCGCAATGTCTTCGAGCCGCACCCCGGCCACTGCCGGCCACCCGCCTTGGCGGTCGACCAGCATGGATTGAGTCCATAGAACCGCCCCGCCGAGCAGCGAAACCGGAAGCTCGGTGGCCCGAGTCGCGACCGGATCCATGGCGAGATAAGCCGCAGTCACGCCGGGTACGACGACACAGGCGGCGAGCCCGATCAAGGCGATCAGATAACGCGTTTGCGATGTGCCGCCGGCCGCGAGTCGCAGGGCGAGCGCCACAACGGCGCCGATCACCAAGCCCTGCCACATAAAATGGAACAGGGCGGTTGCCAGTACCTGGCTCCAGGCGGAATCGATCAACATCGTTTTGGACTCCTGCGGCCGGTGACCGCCGCTTACTGCACTTCCCCGTCGCGTTCGAAATCGCGGATCAGCCGGCGGATCTCGGCCAACTCCTCAGCATCCACCGCCGGCGCGTGGCCGAGGGCACGCAACGCCAGGCGGGTTGCCGAACCGCGGAACAGACGGTGGACCAGATCGCCGACGAACAGATCCTGGGCCTCATCCCGGCTGATCGCCGGGCAGTAGACATGCGCCCTCTGATCCTCATCCCGGGTGACCAGCCCCTTGGCGTGCATGATCTGCATCAGCTTGAGGGTGGTTGTATAGGTGTTTTTGTGGTCGGGGTGCAAAATTTCGTGGACCTGGCGGACTGTGGACGGCCCCTCTTCCCAAAGCACATCGAGGATGGCCAGTTCGGCGACTGTCGGACGGTGCTCGGTCTGCGGTGGGCGTGGTGACATCGTATGCGCTCCTGTCAAAGTCCGTGTAACAACGAACGAGATCGTAGATAAGCCCGATATTACTCCGTTCGGCGACGCAGCGCAAACCGCCCCAGGGAGCACGTTAAAATGACCCCCGCCCGCCGCTCTCGAAGCCCCGATGCTCACGATCGCCCGCCCCGACGACTGCCACCTGCACCTGCGCGACGGCGCCTGGCTGGCACACACTGTCGCGGCGAGCGCCGCCTGGTGCGGGCGCGCCGTCGTGATGCCCAATCTGTCGCCGCCGGTGACCGGCAAAGAGGAAGTCGAGGCTTATCGCCGGCGGATCCTTGCCGCCCGGCCGGCAAACAGCGATTTTACGCCGCTGATGACGCTGTACCTGACCGACAAGACGGCGCCGCAGGACATCCGCGCCGCGGCCGATCTCATTTGCGGCGTCAAACTCTACCCTGCCGGCGCCACGACCCACGCCGCCGCCGGCGTCCGACACATCGAAGCGTTGGATCCGGTGCTGGAAGAACTCACCCGGCTCGATTTGCCGTTGCTGGTCCACGGCGAAACCGTCGATCCCGAAACCGATATCTACGACCGCGAGCAGCGCTTTATCGACCGCCACTTAAGAGGCATCGTCGAGCGCCATCCGAAACTCCGGGTCGTCGTCGAACACATCACGACGCGTGAGGCGGTGGCGTTTGTCCGCGATCACGGCCCGCACCTCGCCGCAACGATCACCCCGCAGCACTTGCGTTATACCCGCAATGACCTGCTGGCCGGCGGCTTGCGGCCGCATTTTTACTGCGCACCGATCCTCAAGCGCGCGGCGCACCGCAACGCCTTGCAGGAGATCGTCGCCGCCGGCCATCGGCGCTTTTTTCTCGGCACCGATTCGGCCCCGCATCCGCGCCGGGAAAAGGAATCGGCTTGCGGCTGCGCCGGCTGTTATTCGGCGCCGACCGCCCTGGCCCTGTACGCCGATACCTTCGAAGCCCTCGGCATTCTCGACCGCTTGGCAGGCTTTGCGGCGCATTTCGGCGCCGACTTTTACCGTCTCGAACGCAATGAGGAAAAACTGGAATTGGAACGCCGGCCGTGGACCGTGCCGGAACGATACTTTTTCGGCGATGACGAAATCATCCCGCTCGGCGCCGGCGAACGTCTGAACTGGTGCCTGCGGGAATGCCCGGCAAAGAGCCGTGCGACTGGGGGTGGATCGGGTTAAGGAAACTCTAGGGTTAAATTTCGATCATCTCGAAATCTTCCTTGCCGGCGCCGCAATCGGGACAGGTCCAGTACTCGGGAATATCCTCCCAGCGCGTCCCCGGGGCAATGCCCTCATCCGGCGCCCCCTTGCGTTCGTCGTAGATCCAGCCGCAGACGACGCACATCCAGGTCCGGTATTTCGTTTCGGTTTCAGTCATCCTCGGCTTCCAAAGACGGGACAGTCAACAAGATCGGGCGATGGCCGGCTATTTTCAATAGAATTCATCCCCGTGATCAACTGTACAGCCGATCATTTTTCGACCTTGCGGCGCGGCGGATTGTACGCCATCACACCCGACGGCTGGCCGGAAAAGGCCCTGTTCGAAGCGCTCGAGGCGGCGCTGTCCGGCGGCGCCCGGCTGGTGCAGTACCGGACCAAGACCGCTACCCCGGACATCCGCTGCCGCCAGGCGGAATGGATCCAGCGGCTCTGCGCCGCTCACCGCGTGCCGTTGATCGTCAACGACGACCCCCGGCTGGCCGCCGAGGTCGGCGCCGCCGGCGTCCATCTCGGTATCGACGACCCCGAACCGGCGGCGGCCCGGCGCCTGCTCGGCCCCCAAGCCATCATCGGCTGGTCGTGTTACAACGATCGTGACCGGCTGGCCCGGGCCCGCGACGCCGGTGTCGATTATGTCGCGCTCGGCGCGTTTTTTCCTTCAACCACCAAACCCGGAGCACGCCGCGCCCGACCTGCCGACCTCGCCGCCGGCCGCCGGAGCGGGCTCGTGGTCGTTGCAATCGGCGGCATCACCCCGGACAATGGCGCCGCACTCATCGCCGCCGGAGCCGACTGGCTCGCCGTCGCCGGCGGCTTGTTCGGTCCGTCCGGCACGCCACCGGCGGCGATCGCCGGGCGGGCGGCGGCCTTCCATCAACTGATCGCAGCGACAACTCATGCAACAGAGCAATAGTGCCTGGCTGGCGCGAGCCGGCAAACGCCTTCCGGGCGGCGTCAACTCGCCGGTTCGCGCCTTCAAGGGCGTCGGCGGCGAGCCGTTGTTCATCGCCCGTGCCGCCGGCGCCCGTTTGTACGACATCGAGGGCCGTTCTTATCTCGACTACGTCGGCTCGTGGGGACCGATGATCGCCGGCCACGCCCACCCACATGTCGTCGAGGCAGTGCAGAAAGCGGCAGCGGGCGGCTTGAGTTACGGCGCCCCGACAACCGCCGAAGTGACGCTCGCCGAGCGCCTGTGCGACATCGTGCCGGGGCTCGAAATGCTGCGCCTGGTCAACTCCGGAACCGAGGCGACGATGAGCGCCATCCGCCTGGCGCGGGCCGTAACCGGGCGGGACAAAATCGTCAAATTCGCCGGCTGCTATCACGGTCACGCCGATAGCTTTCTGGTCCAAGCCGGCAGCGGTGCATTGACGCTCGGCGTACCGAGTTCGCCCGGCGTACCGCGCGCCCTGTCGGAATTGACGCTGGTTTTGCCCTACAACGACAGCGCCGCCGCCGAAGCGCTGTTCGCCCGCGACGGCGATTCGCTCGCCGCGTTGATCGTCGAACCGGTGGCCGGCAATATGAATCTGATTCTGCCGGTGCCGGGTTTTCTCGAAACACTGCGCGCGCTTTGCACCCGGCACGGCGTGCTGTTGATCTTCGATGAAGTGATGACCGGCTTCAGAATCGGGCTGACCGGCGCCTGGGGCGAATACGGCGTTGTGCCCGATCTGGTGACCTACGGCAAAGTGATCGGTGGCGGCCTGCCGGTCGGCGCCTTCGGCGGCCGGGCCGAGCTTATGCGCGAAATCGCACCATCCGGTCCTGTTTATCAGGCCGGCACGCTGTCCGGCAACCCGCTGGCGATGGCCGCCGGTCATGCCACGCTCGATCTGCTCACCGCACCGGGTTTTTACGCCGAACTCGGCGCCAAAACCCAGCGCCTCACCAGCGGCCTCAAGGCGGCAGCCGATACCGCCGGCGTGCCGTTCGCCACCGCCACCGCCGGCGGCATGTTCGGCCTGTTTTTCACCGCCGAAAAAACCGTCGCCACCTACGACCAGGTCATGGCCTGCGATCTCGAACGCTTCAAGCGGTTTTTCCATGCCCTGCTCCAGCGCGGCGTGTACCTCGCCCCGTCTGCCTACGAGGCGGGGTTCGTTTCGCAGGCGCACACAGCCGGCGACGTCGAGCAGACCATCGACGACGCGCGCGAGGTGTTTGCCGAACTCGCAGCCTGACTCCGAGCGACCGACAGCTTGTCCTTGACGCTTTGACGTCATAGCGCTATTCTGCAATCATGCCGACCGCCAAGCGTGCCACCGTGTACTTCGACGCGACCGTCCACAAGGCCCTCCGGCTCAAGGCGGCCGAGACGGACCAGAGCATCTCCGATCTGGTCAATACCGCGGTCCGCAACACGCTGGCCGAAGATGCCGACGACCTTGCCGCGTCCCATGACCGGGCCAACGAGCCCACCCTTGCCTTCGAGGATCTTCTCCGCGACCTGAAGCGGCGTGGCAAGCTATAACATCCGCATCAAGCGGTCGGCCGCCATGGAACTGGAGGCCATTTCCCTCAAGGACCGCAAACGCATCGTCAAACGGATCGAGGCCCTGGCTGCCGAACCGCGCCCTCCCGGGTGCGAGAAGCTGAGTGGCGAGGAGAAGTACCGCCTCCGCCAAGGCGACTACCGCGTCCTCTACGAGATCGTCGACCACGAATTCATCGTCACCGTCATCAAAATCGGCAATCGGCGCGACGTCTACCGATGACACTCGCCCGGAGTCTGGCCGCCTCCGGTTGACCTGAGCGGCGCGCACGCCGACGTTTGAGCTTGGCACTTTCACGTGTCCGCTCCAGCGAGGTGAGTCCAGTCCTTGCTTTGTCGCCCTCCGGTGGCGTAGAATGCTCGGTCGCTCCGGGTGATGGCGCTGTGCGCCACCCGCCCGGCGCGAGTCGACGATCACGGCGGCGAATCCGCCGCGGTTTTTGTCAATCCACACGCTTGCCGGCACGATCCGCCGGGTGCCCGGAACCGGTTTTCGGGTTGCGGATCGGGGCAAGCGGAGGCTTAACCCAGGCTCTCCACCGCCGGTTTGTCGCCGGCGGGGCCGCAGGCGGCTGCGGCGAGCCGTTACAGGAGCATCACATGCCCAATATCACCATGCGCCAGATGCTTGACGCCGGCGTTCACTTCGGCCATCAGACCCGTTTCTGGAATCCCCGCATGGCGCCTTATATTTTCGGCGCCCGCGGCAAAATCCATATCATCAACCTCGAAAAAACCCTGCCGTTGTTCAACGACGCGATGAGCTACCTGAGCGGTATGGCCGCCCGGCGCGGTACCGTGCTGTTCGTCGGCACCAAGCGCGCCGCCAGCCGAGTCATCGAGGAAGAGGCCCGGCGCTGCAAGTGCCCTTATGTCTCGCACCGCTGGTTGGGCGGCACGCTGACCAACTTCAGAACGATCAAGCAATCGGTCAAGCGCCTCAAGGACCTCGAAGAAATGGCGGCCAGTGGCGCATTCGAACGCCTGACCAAAAAAGAAGCGCTGGAACGCGAGCGCGAACGCCTCAAGCTGGAGCGCAGCCTGGGCGGCATCAAGGAGATGCGCAGCCCGCCTGACGCGCTGTTCGTGATCGACATCGGGCACGAACAGATTGCGATCAAAGAGGCGCAAAAGCTGGGTATTCCGGTCGTCGCGATCGTCGACACCAATTATTCACCAGAAACCATCGACTACCCGATTCCGGGCAACGACGATGCGATCCGCTCGATCGACCTTTATGTCCGTGCCGCGGCCGAGGCGATCCTCGAAGGCAAAGCCAGCGCCCCGGCGCCGATGCGCGGCGACGAGGAATACATCGAATTGGACGAGCAAGGGAACCCGCTCCCGCCGGCCACCGAAACCAAGCCCGAACGCCGGCGCGGCACCCGCACCCCGCCGCGGCGCACCGCTTATGTCGCGGCGGATGTCGATGAAGCACCGCCGTCGGCCCGCGGCCGGCGCCATAAACCCGCGGCTGCCGTTCCCGAATCCGAGGCGGCGGCTGTTGCCGGCGAAGCGGCGGTGCCGGAAACGGTCACCGCAGCCGTGACCGTAAGCGCGGCCGAGAACGTTGAGCAGACCGCGGATATCCCCGCCGGCGACAAAGGCAGCGCGGAAGCGCCCGAGGCCGCGGCCGCGAAACCGGCCAAGAAGGTAGCTAAGAAAGTCGCTAAGAAGGTCGCCAAGAAGACAACGAAAAAGACGGCGAAGAAAACAGCCAAGAAGACCGCAAGCAAAGCGTGAGCGGTCGCCAAACGATCGGCCGCCGCCCGCCCGGCGGCAACGCGGCAATGGCCGCGGCACACCGTAAAACTCAAAGCTTTCTGACAAATGAGGAAATGAAATGACGATCACCGCCCAACAGGTCAAAGAACTGCGCGACCGAACCGGCGCCGGAATGATGGAGTGCAAAAAAGCGCTGGTCGAGACCAGCGGCGACCTGGAAGCGGCGATCGATCATCTGCGCAAGGCGGGTCTCGCCAAGGCCGGCAAAAAAGCCGGGCGGGTCGCGGCCGAAGGCGTGATCGCGCTGGCCCGCAACGCGAGCGAGGCGGTGCTCGTCGAAATCAACAGCGAAACCGATTTCGTCGCGCGCGACGCCTCGTTCCTCGAATTCGCCGGGCAAACGGCTGACGCCGCCCTGCACACCCATGCCGGTGACGCCGCTGAACTGACTGCCGCCGCCCTGCCCGGCGGGGAAACAGTCGAGACGGCACGCCAGGCGCTGATCGCGCGCATCGGCGAGAACGTTCAGGTCCGCCGGCTGGCGCGCCTGACCGGCGGCGGTGCACTCGGTGCTTATATTCACGGCGGCCGCATCGGCGTACTGGTCACGGTGCAAGGCGGCGACCAGGAATTGGCCGACGATCTGGCGATGCACATCGCCGCTTTCGCGCCGCAATGGATCGACCATAGCGCGGTGCCGCCGGAGGTGATCGCCAAAGAAAAAGAAATTCTGCTCGCCCAGGCCGAAGGCAGCGGCAAACCGCCCGAAATCGTCGCCAAGATGGTCGAAGGCCGTCTCGCCAAGCAACTGGACGAGACCACGCTGGCGGGCCAGCCGTTTGTCAAGGATAACGACACCAAAGTCGGCAAGCTGCTCGCCGCGCGCGGCGCCAAAGTATTGGACTTCGTTCGCCTGGTGGTCGGCGAAGGTATCGAGAAAGAAACCAGCGATTTTGCCGCCGAAGTGATGTCGCAAGTCCGCCGGGACGGCGAATAACCGGCCATTGCAAAGAGCCCCACCGGACCACAAATGGACCAGCCCGCGCCGGTATACCAACGCATCCTGCTGAAACTGAGCGGCGAAGCGCTGCTCGGCGATGAAGATTACGGCATCGATCCCAACATGATCAGCCGCATCGCCCGTGAGATCGGCGAGGTGATCCACGCCGGGGTCGAAGTCGGCGTGGTGATCGGCGGCGGCAATATCTTTCGCGGCGCCGGGCTTGCCGCTTCCGGCATCGACCGTGTCGCCGGCGATCACATGGGCATGCTGGCCACGGTCATCAACGGCCTGGCGCTGCAGGACGCGCTGGAAAGCCAGGGCGTCACTACCCGCCTGATGTCGGCGATTTCGATGCGCGAGATCTGCGAGGATTACATCCGCCGCCGCGCCATCCGTCACCTGCAAAAGGGCCGCGCCGTGATCTTCGTCGCCGGCATCGGCAATCCGTTTTTCACGACCGACTCGACAGCCAGCCTGCGGGCCATCGAAATCGGCGCCGACGTGATGATCAAAGCAACCAAAGTCGACGGCATCTACAGCGGCGATCCCCTCAAAGATCCCACCGCCAAGCGCTATACCCACATCGGTTACGACGAAGTGATCGAACGCAAGCTGGCGGTGATGGACACCAACGCCATTGTCCTATGCCGCGACCAGGCGATGCCGATCCGCATCTTCAACCTCTTCAACAACGGCGACCTGATGCGCCTGGTGCGCGGCGAGGAAATCGGCACGCTGGTCAGTTAACGAAAAGAGCGACCGAAGCCGCTCTTTTCGCGATGACCGATTCCGTGCTTGCTCAGACGTGACGGCGGCGGCGTACTATAAACACGGTGGCCAGTAAGACCATCACCAGCAGCGCCAGGCCGATCGTATTCAGCGTCGGAATCGAGGGCGGCGGAGGCAACTGGACGCCCGTGGTGCCTTCGTCGAAGCTGACGGTATCGATGCCGATAAAATTCGAGTTTGCCCCGCTCGGACCGGCATCAGTCACAAAGTAGCGGAAAGCGAGGCGGCCTGAGCCCGCGGCCGGAATACCGTCGGCATTGCCGAGGACGATCTCGCACCAGACTTCCGGGTAGCCACCGGCGCCGGGCGGACAGGTGCCGGCACTGGCGATCAGGCTGGGATTGATGGTGGTCAGCAAGACGGTGAAATCGCCGACGCTGGTTTCGCTCGCCCCGACGTCAGTGCTGGCGCCGTTAGCGCTCAGCCGCACCTCCAGGCGATCCGGGAATGTGGAACCGCCGGTGGGCACCCGGGTCCAGAAACGCAGCTCGGCGCCGGTACCAAAATTGACCTGGGGGGTCAGCAACCAGTTACTGATCACCCCGGTTCCACCCGCCGTGTTGTTGAAATTGGCGCCGATATAAGCGGTCGGAGCCCCGGCCTGGGCAGGAAACACCGTATCGTTACCCTGAAACCAATCGGTCGTGCCCAGCGGGTTGCTGAGGTTCTGTAACGACCAGCCGGCTCCCGCCAGAGTCGTGATATCGGCGAAATCCTCGGCGAGGACGACGCCCTGAATTGTGTTCCCAGGTCCCGCAGGCGGCGTGGCGTCGGGTACAGCGAATCGGGCACCCGTTTGCGCCCAAGCCGCTCCGGCCATCAGGAAACCTCCAATGACAATATACAAACCTCTGATTTTATTCATGATTTACCCCAATATATCCAGATGTTCACTGTCAAAGCTCGACAGACGGCCATAGCATAAGACGAATGCGGCGAGTTGGCAACCGCCGCCAACCGGCGGCATCCGCCGAAAGATAGGCGTTAAAAGACCTTACCGGGATTCAGGATGCCGGCCGGGTCGAAAATGCGCTTGATAGCGCGCATGGCGTCGATCTCGCCCGCCGCGCGGCTGAAGTGCAGCCCGTCTTTTTTCAACAGGCCGATACCGTGTTCGGCGGAAATGCTGCCGTGGAAATCGCCGACCTTCTCGTAGACCAATTCGCTCAGGCGGTCGGCGAGCGCCTGGAACGTAGAGATGGCCATGGCCGCCGGGCGGAGCACGTTCATGTGCAGGTTGCCGTCGCCGAGGTGGCCGTACCACAGCACCTCGTAATCGGGATAGTGCATCCTAACTAACTCATCGAGCTGCGCCAGAAACGCCGGAACCTGATCGATCGTCACGGCGATGTCGTTTTTGTACGGGGTGCGGGGGGCGATGCTCTCGCTGATCGCTTCGCGATAACGCCACAGACGGGCGGCCTGCGCCGCCGACTGGGCCAGCACGCCGTCGGCGGCCAGCCCGGCCGCCAACAGGTGCTCGAACAAGCCGAGCGCCCTTGACTCATCGCCCGGCATCTGATCGAATTCGAGCAGGGCGTAGGCCGGTGCCGCCGGTTCGAACGGCGGCGGCAAACCTTGCGCCGCGCACACGGCGGCGGTGCACGGCTGGGTGAAGAACTCGAAGGCGCTCAGATCAAGCTGCGCTCTGGCTGTTTCGAACACCGCCATCAAGCCGGCAATATCGGCGAGCGCCAACAACATGACACCGGCCGGCGGCGGCGGCGGGCGGAGCGTCAACTGTACGCCGGCGACGATGCCGAGCGTCCCTTCGCTGCCGATCAGCAGATGCCGTAGATCGTAACCGGTGGCGTTCTTGACAAGACTGCGGTTCAACTCCAAGCGCTCGCCGCGGCCGTCGATGACAGTCAGGCCGGCGACCTGGTCGCGGGTCAGCCCGTACCGCAAAACGCGGATGCCGCCGGCGTTGGTCGCGACGTTGCCGCCGATCTGGCTGCCGCCGGCGGCGGCGAAGTCGACCGGGTAGTACAGACCACGCTGCCGCGCCCGCCGCTGAACTTCGGCGGTGACCATGCCGCCTTCGACGTGCAGGATGCGTCCGGCGGCGTCGAACCCGGTTTCGGCGCGCAGCCGCTCCAGCGACACAACCAGTTCGCCGGCGGCGGCGACCGCTCCACCGCTCAAACCGGTGCGCCCGCCGGAGGGGACAAGCGGCTGCCCGCAATCGGCCGCCCAGCGCACCACTTCCTGGATTTCCTCGATCTCGCGAACGAAGGCCACGGCTAACGGATCGGGCGTATGAAAGCGCGTCCAGTCGCGGCCGTAATGTTCGAGATCGCCCGCGGCAGTCGCCAGCGGTAAATCGGGCAGGCGGCGCCTGAGATCCGCCAGCCGGGCGGCGCGCTTGCTTTTATCCGCCCTACTCATGACAATGCCGGATTCCCCTGACACCCGCCGACCGAGTCGAGATGAATCTTCATCCGAACCATCCCCATCATTCGCTGGCCAAAGAAAAAATCAAATTCCTGCTCCTCGAAGGTATCCACCCACGGGCCCGGGAGCGGTTGCAGCACGCCGGTTACACCCAGGTTGCCGAGCACCCCGCCACGCTGGCGCGTGCGACATTGGCCCGGGAACTGGCCGAGACGCATTTTCTCGGGATTCGTTCGCGGACGCAAATCGACGCCGCGCTGCTCAACGCCGCGCCGCGCTTGACGGCGATCGGCTGTTTCTGCATCGGTACCGACCAGGTCGATCTGAACGCCGCCGAAGCGCGCGGCATCGCGGTGTTCAACGCCCCCTATGCCAACACCCGGTCGGTCGCCGAACTGGTGATCGGCGAGGCAATCATGTTGCTGCGCGACATCCCGCGCAAGCTCGCCGCCTTGAAACGCGGCGAATGGCTGAAATCGGCCGCCGGCTGCCACGAAATCCGCGGCAAAAAACTGGGCATCGTCGGCTACGGCCATATCGGCACGCAGACCGGCCTGCTCGCCGAGGCGTTCGGCATGGAAGTCCGGTATTTCGATATCCTGCCCAAGCTGCCGCTCGGCAACGCCCGCCCGGCCGCGGACCTCGATGAAATCCTCGCTTTCTGCGACGTGCTGACCCTGCACGTCCCAGACACCGCGGCGACCCGCAACATGATCGGCGAGCGCGAACTCGGGAAGATGAACGAGGATAGCGTGCTGATCAACGCCTCGCGCGGCACGGTCGTCGATCTCGACGCCCTGAACGCAGCGCTGCTGAACGACCGCCTGGCCGGCGCCGCTCTCGACGTGTTCCCGAGCGAGCCGAAAGACCGGCACAGCCCGTTCGAATCGCCGCTGTGCCATCTTGACCAGGTGCTGCTGACGCCGCACATCGGCGGCAGCACGCTCGAAGCACAGGCCAACATCGCGGTCGAAGTCGCCGAAAAACTAGTGCGTTACAGCGACAATGGCTCGACGATCGGCGTTGTCAACCTGCCGGAAGTGGCCATGCCGGACCACGCCGGCACACACCGCATCTTGCACATCCACCGCAACGAAGCCGGCGTGCTGCAACAGATCAACCACGTCTTCGCCGACAGTGGGGCCAATATCGCAGCGCAATACCTGCAAACCCGCGGCGCAACCGGTTATGTCGTCATGGACATCGAAACCGGTGACACCTCAGGACTGCTCGAAAAGTTACGCGCCATTCCCGAGACCATCCGCTGCCGGGTATTGTACTGAAGACATTGTTGTTCATTCCCGTCCCCATCGCTGCACGCGGGTGGTGGAAAGTTAATTCAGCCACCGGGCCTATTGATACCTGGGAGAACCCCAGCTCGGCCCCGGAGAGTGATCGCCAGCGCTGCCGCGATTACGGGCGGGAAGTATCACACCCGTCCAGGATTTTGGCCAGCGCCCGCCAAGCCAGACGGGCGCAGTCGAGACGGCCCGGGAAGCGGCGCACTTCGAGCAGCGGGGCCAGCGCTGCCGGCAGATCGGTCGCCGCCGCCGGGTCGGCGAGCGCCGCCAGAAACCGCCGGCATAATTCCCGCGCCCGCTCCCGATCGAGCGTTTCCACCGCCTGTGTCAAAAGCGACGCCGAAGCGGTGGCGATGGCACAGGATTCCCCGGCAAAATCGACGCGCCCAACCACGCCCGGCGGCCGCCAGCTTAGAAAAACTTCCATCTCGTCGCCGCACAGCGGGTTGTACACCCTGACCCGGGCATCGTGGTGTGCGGGACAGCCGTAATGCCGCGGGGCGCGATTGTGTTCGAGGATGAAGCGGTGGTAAACCGATTCCGATTCCGGCATGGTCAAATTCGACAAACTTAGATCAAATTGAGGTGGTGGACGGTGATCATCGAGTGGGATCCTCATTTCAAGGCACAGGCACTGACCCAAATCACAGGCAAATGATCGACAAATCATAGGCGATGGCGAGCCGCGACGCGCGGCACGGGCTCTCCGGCTTCACAGCGATGCGGCTTCCCATACGCCTTCGATATGCAGCTTGAGGCGTGCCTCGCCCTGCCAGCGGTCGAGCTTGACGTGGTAGGCAAGATGGGCACGCTCGGCCGCCGCGAGGATGGGATCACCGGCGGCGCCGAAGGCGATGGCCGGGTATTCGGGACCGCCCGGGTTGTGTTGCAGCCACAGTTGCAAATGGCCGCCGTTGACGGCGCGCCGCCGGCTGATCGAGAACGGATTGTCGAACAGCGGCTCTTCGAAGTGTTGGCCCCAGGGGCCGGCGGCATCGAGCGCGTGGGCCAGGTCGAGGTCGATTTCGCCGGCCGTGAGCGGCCCATCGCTCCATAGGATGTCGGCCGGAATCTCGGTGCCTTGCGCCGCGGCGGCAATGGCCTGGATAAAGCGTTCGAGGTCGCCGGCCGCCAGGGTCAGGCCGGCGGCCATCGCGTGCCCGCCGTAACGCGACATCACACCTGGCGCCAGGCGGGCGACTTCAACCAGGAAGTCGCGGATATGCAAGCCGGGCACCGAGCGGGCTGAGCCGCGGTATTCGCCGCTGCCGGGGGCAGCGGGGGCGAGCGCGATAACCGGGCGGCCGAGGCGGTCTTTCAGCCGGCCGGCGATCAGGCCGATCAGACCGGGATGCCAGCCGGGATCGTTGACGCAGATGACCGGCGGCAGGCCGCTCTCCGCGGCCGCCGAGCGCGCTTCGATATCGGCCTCGATTTTTTTCCACGCCTCGTCCTGCATCGCCGCTTGCCGTTCACGGCGGTCGCGGTTGATGCCATCGAGCACCACCGCCAATTCGTCGGCGGCGCCTTCGGCGGCGAGCAGACATTCGACGCCGAGCGCCATGTCATCAAGGCGGCCGGCGGCGTTGAGGCGCGGCGCAATACTCCAACCCAGCGCTGCGGCCCGGCACTGGGCGATATCGCGCCCGGCGACGTCGAACAGGGCACGGATTCCGGGCCGGCAACGGCCGGCGCGGATGCGCCGCAAACCATGCGCCACCAGGATGCGGTTGAGATGGTCGAACGGCACCATATCGGCGACGGTGCCGAGCGCCACCAAATCGAGCCAGTCGGCCAGACGCGGCGCCGGCCGCGAGGCGTTGAACCAACCCCTCTCGTCCAGGGCGCGGCGCGTCGCGGCCAGCACGTAAAACATCACCCCGACCCCGGCCAGGGCCTTGCCGGGAAATTTATCGCCGCTCTGCCGGGGGTTGACGATCAGCGACGCCGGCGGCAACTCGGTGCCCGGCAGATGGTGGTCGGTGACGATGACTTCGATGCCGGCGGCGCGCGCCGCGGCGATGCCGTCATGGCAGGCAATGCCGTGATCGACGGTGATCAACACGTCCGGCTTGGCGGGCACGATTTCGCCGATCAGCGCCGGGCTCAAGCCGTACCCGTGGCGTTGGCGATCGGGAACGCGGTACGTCACCGCCGCGCCCATCGCCCGCAAGACCGAAACAGCGAGCGCCGCGCCGGTCGCGCCGTCGGTGTCGAAATCGCCGACGACGAGCAAACGCTCGCCACGCTGCACCGCCGCGGCCAGACGATCGCCGGCCGCGGTGCAGTTCAGCAGCGCCGCCGGCGGCGGCAAATGAACCAAGTCATTGGCGATCTCGCGTTCATCATGGACGCCGCGCGCCGCGTACACCCGTTGCAACACCGGGTGTGTGCCGGGGCCGAAATCGATCGCCGGCGACAACTGGCGGCGCCGCGGGCGTGATGGGGCGTGGGTCAACATCGTTCAGCGTAGCGCCAGGCGCGCCGGCCGGAAAAGACGCCACCGGCTAAACGGTGTGTAATGCCAACAGCGCCCGTCGTCCAGCACCAGCGCGATACCACCGACCCGCCGCCGTTTGAGTTCGGCCAGAGTGCAGGCGGCCCGCTTGTCGAGTTCGGCAAGTTGGGCTGCGGGCGGCGTGTCTGGAACAGGCCGCCAGCACGTCAGTACGCCGTGCAACACCCCGCCTGTTTTTAGCGCCGCATCACTGAGGGCGCGGGCGAGCGGCGGCACGGTGCCGGACAGGCGATAGGCCCGGCGCGGTGGCGACGGGAGGGCGCCGCCACCCCACCACCACAGCGCATTGGGCACCGGTTTGCCCGCCGCGCGGCGGGCGGCGAGCGCCGGGTGCTGGTGCAGGCGCATCTGCATTTCGTTGAACAAAGTGCGCCAGCGGCGGGCGGCCGGTTCTTCCGGCCAGACGTCGCCGAGATCGGCGCCGAGCATGCTGCCCGGCGGCGGCAGATTCCAGGCGGCGGCCGGCGCGCTGAGATAACCTCGGATCGAGCCATCGTCAAGCACCGTGTGCAACTCCAGTCCATGCTCGCCGAACCACGCCTCGATCTCGGCGGCGAGCGCGGCGGCGAGCGCTCCCGGCAGGCGCGGTTCGGGATCGGTGAGATAGATGCGGCCCGGCGCATCGCGCAGGATCACCGGATCGACGCGCCACGCATCGTTACCGCCCAGTGCCGGCAGGTCGACTTGCTTGAGCAGACTCGCCAACCCCGCGCCGGCACGATAAGGCAGGCCGTGCAGGACAGTCAGGATGTACTCTAAACCGGCGGCGGGAGCGGCCGGCGATGGCGCGCCGGCCAGACCCGGCAAGCGGCCGATCGGCAGCGCTGTGCCGCGCCCGAACAACAAGCTAAGGTTAGGCGCCGATGCCGCCGAAAGACCGCCGGTTCCCAGTGCCGCGGCGAGTGCCGGCCAGCCTTCGACCAGTAGTATACCGAGTGCCCCCTTCATTTCACTGCGCCGTTCCATGGTCCGGCGGCGGCCTGCTCAGCGATATTCGACCGCCACGATTTCGTAATGGCGATCGCCGCCGGGTGCCTGGACGACGGCCTCGTCGCCGGTCTGTTTGCCGATGATCGCGCGGCCAAGCGGCGACGAGACCGAGATCCGGCCACATTTGATTTCGGCTTCCAAATCGCCGACGATCTGATAAACCGTTTCCTCGCCCGAGGCCGTATCGGCCAGCGTCACCGTCGCGCCGAAGACGACGCGCTCGGCGGGTGGCAGTTTGGTGACGTCGATGATCTGCGCCCCGGCCAGGGCGTGCTCCAGCTCTTTGATCCGCCCCTCGGTGAAGCTTTGCTGTTCGCGCGCCGCGTGGTATTCGGCGTTTTCGCGCAGGTCGCCGTGCGCCCGGGCCTCGGCGATGGCTTCGATGATCCGCGGCCGCACGATTTTTTTCAGGTGGTCGAGTTCGGTGCGCAAACGTTCGGCGCCGCCGGCGGTCAGCGGGGTTCTTTGCATATCGTCAGTTCCTCGTGCAGTTGTTGCAGGCTGTGGACTTCATCGGCGGCGAGGTGATCGGTGGCACTCAACGTGGCGCGGGCGTTGGCGATCGTCGTCGAATAGGTGACCTTGTGCTGCAATGCCTCGCGGCGGATCGAATAGGAGTCGGCGATGGCCTGGCGGCCTTCGGTGGTATTGATAATGTAAGCGATCTCGCCGTTCTTGATCAAATCGACGATGTGCGGCCGGCCTTCGATCACTTTGTTGATCCGGGTGCAGGGAATGCCGAGGGCTTCGAGAAAACGGCAGGTGCCATCGGTGGCGGTCAGCGTATAACCGCGGGCGAGCAAATCCTCGGCCACCGGTACCAGCCGTTCCTTATCGGCGTCGCGGACGCTGAGAAACGCCCGTCCGGGACGCGGCGGGTGGATCCCGGCGGCCGCCTGGGCGCGCGCCACGGCGGCCGGAAAGCTGCGCCCGACGCCCATCACTTCGCCGGTCGAGCGCATTTCCGGACCGAGGATCGGATCGACGCCGGCCAAGCGGGCGAACGGGAAGACCGGCTCCTTGACCGAATAAAACTGCGGAATCACCTCGCAGACGATACCCTGCTCGGCGAGCGTCCGACCGAGCATGCAGCGCGCCGCGACCTTGGCGAGCGGCACACCGGTCGCTTTCGAGACAAACGGCACGGTGCGCGAGGCGCGCGGATTGACTTCGAGCAGATAAACCGTTTCGCCCTGGATCGCGAACTGGACGTTCATCAGACCGACGACGCCGAGCGCCTGGGCCAGCTCGCGCGTCTGTTCGCGCAGTTGATCCTGAAGCGCGGCGGAAAGCGAGAAGGGCGGCAACGAGCAGGTTGAATCGCCCGAATGCACGCCGGCCTCTTCGATGTGCTCCATGATACCGCCGATCAACACGGTCTCGCCGTCGCCGATCGCATCGACATCGACCTCGATCGCATAATCGAGAAAACGGTCGAGCAGGACCGGCGCGGTGTGCGTCACTTTGACCGCTTCGGTGATATAGCGCTTGAGTTCGGCGTCGCTGTGTACGATTTCCATCGCCCGCCCGCCCAGCACGTAGGACGGTCTGACGACCAGCGGGTAGCCGATCGCGCGGGCTTCGGCCAGCGCCTCGTCGAGACTGCGTGCCGTCCGGTTCTGCGGTTGTTTCAGTTTCAAACGCGCGAGAAGCTGCTGGAAGCGTTCGCGATCCTCGGCCAGGTCGATCGCCTCGGGCGTGGTGCCGACCACCGCCACGCCGGCAGCTTCGAGGTCGCGCGCCAGCTTGAGCGGCGTCTGGCCGCCGAACTGGACGATGACCCCGGCCGGTTGTTCGCGGTGGACGATTTCGAGGACGTCTTCCAGCGTTAGCGGTTCGAAATAAAGCCGGTCGGAGACGTCGTAATCGGTCGATACGGTTTCCGGATTGCAGTTGACCATGATGGTCTCGAAACCGTCAGCGCCGAGGGCCAGCGCGGCGTGCACGCAGCAGTAATCGAATTCGATACCCTGGCCGATGCGGTTCGGGCCGCCGCCGAGAATCATGATTTTGCGCCGCTCGCTGGGTTCGGCCTCGCATTCTTCGTCGTAACACGAATAAAGGTAAGCGGTATCGGAGGCGAACTCGCCGGCGCACGAATCGACGCGCTTGTACACCGGCCGGATGCCCAGTGTGTGCCGCAGGTGGCGGATACTCGATTCGCTGGTCGCGGTCAACTCGGCCAGCCGGGCGTCGGCGAAGCCGGCGCGCTTCAATTCGCGCAGCGCGGCGGCATCCAGGCCGTCGATGCCGCGTTCGATCGTCTTATTCTCGATTTCAACTAATTCTTCTATCTGGGCCAGAAACCAGGGGTCGATGCGCGTCTGCTGCGCGATTTCGGCGCGCTCCATGCCGCTGCGGTAAGCATCGGCGATATAACGCAGGCGGTCGGCGCCGGGCACCGACAGTTCGCGGCGCAGCACGATATCGCGCTCGGCCTCGCCGAGTGCGGCGTCGAGTACCGGATCGAGGCCGGTCAGTCCGGTTTCCAGCGAACGCAGCGCCTTGTGCAGCGACTCCTTGAAACTGCGGCCGATGGCCATCACTTCGCCGACCGATTTCATCTGCGTCGTCAGGCGCGGATCGGCGGCCGGGAACTTTTCGAAGGCGAAGCGTGGAATTTTGGTGACGATGTAATCGATCGCCGGTTCGAACGACGCCGGCGTCCGGCCGCCGGTGATTTCGTTGGCTAACTCGTCGAGCGTGTAACCGATGGCGAGTTTGGCGGCGATCCGCGCGATCGGGAAGCCGGTGGCCTTGGAAGCCAGCGCCGACGACCGCGAGACGCGCGGGTTCATCTCGATCACCACCACCCGGCCGTTCTCCGGGTTGACGGCGAACTGCACGTTGGAACCGCCGGTATCGACGCCGATCCTGCGCAATACGGCGAGCGCCGCGTCGCGCAGCCGCTGGTACTCCTTGTCGGTCAGCGTCAGCGCCGGGGCGACGGTGATCGAGTCGCCGGTGTGGACGCCCATCGGATCGAGGTTCTCGATCGAGCAAACGATGATGCAGTTGTCGTTGCGGTCGCGCACGACTTCGAGTTCGAATTCTTTCCAGCCGAGCACCGATTCTTCGAGCAGCACTTCGTGGGTCGGCGAGTTGTCGAGGCCATTGTTGACGATGTCGATCAGTTCCTCGCGGTTGTAAGCGATGCCGCCGCCCAGGCCGCCCATCGTGAACGACGGCCGGATGATGGTCGGAAAACCGATCGCCGCCTGCACCTGCAGGGCTTCTTCCAGGCTGTGGGCGAGCGCAGCGCGCGGCGTGGCGAGGCCGATTTCGGCCATCGCCGTGCGGAACCGTTCGCGGTCCTCGGCCATATCGATCGCCCGGCGATCGGCGCCGATCATTTCGACGCCAAACCGTTCGAGCACGCCTTCGCGCGCCAGGTCCAGGGCGCAGTTGAGCGCCGTCTGGCCGCCCATCGTCGGTAACAGCGCCGCCGGCCGTTCGCGCTCGATGATGCGGGCGACGACGTCCCAGCGGAGCGGCTCGATATACACCGCGTCGGCCATCTCCGGATCGGTCATGATCGTCGCCGGATTGGAATTGACGAGAATGACCCGAATGCCCTCTTCGCGCAGGGCTCGGCACGCCTGCGAGCCGGAATAATCGAATTCGCAAGCCTGGCCGATGACGATCGGGCCGGCGCCGATCAGCAGCACGGAATCGATGTCGGCCCGTTTAGGCATGATGGCTTACTCCGTCCATCAGCTCGATGAACCGGCCGAACAACCCTTGCGCGTCGTGCGGCCCGGGGCTCGCTTCGGGATGCCCCTGGAAACCGAAGGCCGGGCAATCGAGGCGGCGGATGCCCTGGATCGTGCCGTCGAACAGCGAGCGGTGCGTCACCTCCAGCGTCGCCGGCAACTCGTCGTCGGCGACCGCAAAGCCGTGGTTCTGGCTCGTGATCCACACCCGGCCGGTGGCCAACTCACGCACCGGGTGGTTGGCGCCGTGATGGCCGAAGTGCATTTTGACGGTCCGCGCCCCGGAAGCGAGGGCCAGCAACTGGTGACCCAAGCAGATACCGAAAATCGGCAGGCGCTGCTCGATGAGCGCGCCGATCGCGGCGATCGCCTCATCGCAGGCCGCCGGGTCGCCGGGGCCGTTGCTGAGGAAGACGCCGTCGGGTTTGATAGCCAGTACGTCGTCGGCCGGTGTCTCAGCCGGCACCACGGTCACGTCACAACCGCCGGCGGCAAAAAGGCGCAGGATGTTGCGCTTGATGCCGAAATCGTATGCGACGACGTGGCGGCGTGCCGCCGGCGCAGCGGCCGCCTTTCCGGCATTGAGATCCCAGACGCTTTCATGCCAGCGGTACGCCTGCCGGGTCGTGACTTCGCGCGCCAGGTTCTGCCCAGCCATCTCCGGCAAGCCGCGCGCCCGATGCAGCGCCACCGCCGCGGCCTGCTCCGGCACCTCGCCGCTGACGATGCACCCCGGCATCGCCCCGCGATCGCGCAAATAGCGTGTCAAGCGGCGCGTGTCGACGCCACTGATCGCCACCACCCGATGTTCTTTCAGGAAATGATCGAGACTGGTTTTGCCGCGCCAGTTAGACCAGTCGGGCGCGGCGTTGCGGACGATCAGGCCGGCGGCCAGCGGCCGGGCGTGCTCCATATCGCCGGGGTTGCAGCCGACATTGCCGACCTCGGCCAGGGTCAGCGTCACCAACTGACCGGCGTACGAGGGATCGCTGAGGATTTCCTGGTAACCGGAAAGCGCCGTGTTGAACACCACTTCACCGGTGGCGATGCCAGAATGGCCGAGCGCGCGCCCGTAAAACAGTGCGCCATCCGCCAGTGCAAGGACAGCCTGCATACCCATTCGCCTGTTTCTGCCCGCCCTATACCGTCCGACCGGAGCCGCAACGGCTCGCGCCGGGTGTGAAGCGGAAGTTCGGGAGGGGCGGCCGGCCCGAATCCAACCGCCCCGGTTCCGGTATTCTGTAATCCCAGTTATTCTAACCGACACCCGTCCCGAGATGAATCCGCCACCGCTGATCCTGGCCTCGACGTCGCCGCACCGCCGCCGCCAGATGCAGGTCTTGCAACTTTCTTTCCAGACCCGGGCGCCCGGCATCGACGAGACGCCGCTGCCCGGCGAAGATCCAGCCGCCTACGTCGCCCGGCTGGCCCAAGCCAAGGCCGCGGCGGTCGCCGGGGCGGAACCCGAGGCGGTGGTCATCGGCGCCGATCAGGCCGCAGTGCTGGAAAAGCGGATCATCGGCAAACCTGGCGACCTCGCCACCGCCCGCGCCCAACTCGCCGCGCTCGCCGGCCGGCGGGTGATGTTTCTGAGCGCCGTCCACGTCATCGGTGCCGGTCTCGACGAAGGCGAAACTATCCCGACCGAAGTCGAATTCCGGACCCTCGACGCGGCGACGATCGCCCGCTACCTGGCGCGCGAAATGGCGCTCGATTGCGCCGCGGGTTTCAAATCCGAGGGCCTCGGCATCACGCTTTGCCGGCACATTCGCAGCACCGACCCGAGCGCCCTGATCGGCCTGCCGCTGATCGCCCTCGCTAAGCTGTTGCGCCGCGCCGGCTATCTCATCCCATGAAAAGCAATCCCAAAATGCGCACGGTGTTTTTATGCCGTGAATGCGGCGCCGCCCACCCGAAATGGGCCGGCCAGTGCAACGATTGCGGCGCCTGGAACACGCTCGAACAGGCCGCGGCCCCGGCCGTCCGCGCCCGTGGCTACGCCGGCGCCGGCGGCGAGCGCACGGCCCTGGAGCGCGTCGATATCGCCAAAGCCCCGCGCCTCAAAACCGCTATCGCCGAACTCGACCGTGTGCTCGGCGGCGGCATCGTCCCCGGCTCGGCGATCCTGATCGGCGGCGAACCGGGGATCGGCAAGTCCACGCTGCTGCTGCAAGTCCTGGCCGGCATCGCCGGCGCCCACCCGGCGCTCTATGTCAGCGGCGAGGAGTCGCTCGCCCAACTGGCCCTCCGCGCCCGCCGCCTGAACCTCGCCGCCGGCGGCATCGAGTGCATGACCGAGACCCGGCTGGAAGCGATTCTGGCCGCCGCCCAAAGCGCCGGGCCGACGGTCCTGGTTATCGACTCGATCCAGACGATCGCCGGCGACGATTCGCCGTCGGCCCCCGGCTCGGTGAGCCAGGTGCGCGACTCGGCGCTGGCTCTCACCCGCTATGCCAAACAAACCGGCTGCGTGCTCTTTTTGATCGGCCATGTGACCAAGGAGGGACAACTTGCCGGGCCGCGCGTTCTCGAACACATGGTCGATACCGTGCTCTATTTCGAAAGCGACAGCGGCAGCCGCTTTCGGCTGTTGCGCGCCGTCAAGAACCGCTTCGGCGCAGTCAATGAACTCGGCGTCTTCGCGATGAGCGACCAGGGGCTGCGCGAAGTGCCGAATCCGTCGGCCATCTTTCTGTCCGAACGCGATGCACCGGTACCGGGCAGCGCCGTGCTGGTCAGCCGCGAAGGGACACGGCCATTGCTCGTCGAAGTCCAGGCCCTGGTCGATGAAAACCGCCACGGTACGCCGCGCCGCGTCGCGCTCGGCATCGAAACCAACCGCCTGCTGCTGCTCCTCGCCGTCATGCACCGCCACGGCGGCCTGGCGATCCACGACCAGGACGTGTTCGTCAATATCGTCGGCGGCCTGCGCGTCCAGGAAACCGCCGCCGACCTGGCATTGGCGCTCGCCGTCTGGTCCAGCCTGCGCGGCCGGCCGCTGCCGGCTGGGATGGCGAGTTTCGGCGAAATCGGGCTGGCCGGCGAACTGCGGCCGGTGCCCGACGGCGAAGCCCGCATCCGCGCCGCCGCCGGTCAGGGATTGAGCCGCATTGTGCTGCCCAAAGCCAACACCCGCGGACTCAAACCCCCGCCCGGGGTCACGCTCCTCCCCGCCGCCCGTCTGAGCGAAGCATTGGCGCTCGCCGCCGAGCAGTGAACCTGCACCCAACACTATTTGATTTCGATCAAATCGGCGCCGCGGAAAACCGCTATCGTCAGCTTCCACCCGCCGGCCCCGCCGGCGCGCTCAACCTACACGGAACGCGGTCATGTCGGCTGTACCCCACACTTCGGATTTCACGCTGCTGCACAGGGGATTACTGGATCCAGCGCTCGATGCCGAGCGTCTCCATACAAGGTTTGCCGCGCAGGGTTATTTACAGATCGAAAACGGCCTGCGCCCCGAAGTGGCGACGCGCTTGCACCGCTGCCTGGCCGAGGAAGTGCCGTGGTCGATCGCCTACCGTGACGAGGACGGCCCGAAAACGATCGCCCGCACCGATTTCGAACGGCTGTCGCCCGCCGCCCAGGATGCCTTCTGGGCACAGACCGCGGCCCTCGCCGAAACCGGCTACCAGTTCGTCTACGACACGTACATGATGATCAGCGCCTACCTGCAAAAGCGCCATCCCGATCTGTTCCTCAACCGCATCGTCGAACAGGTCAACAGCCGGCCGTGGCTCGAATTCTGGCGCACCGTCACCGGCGACCGCGAGATCATCAAGACCTATGTCCAGGCCAGCCGCTATATCGCCGGCTACTATCTGAAAAACCACAACGACTACCAGGCGGGCCAAGAGCGGCGCTTCGCGGTGGTCATCAATCTCAGCCGCGACTGGGAGGTGCACTGGGGCGGATTGTTTCAGGCGCTGGACGACAAAGGCGACGTCAAGCTGACGCTGACGCCGAAATTCAACTCGATCAACATGTTCAAGATCCCGGCTCCGCACTGTGTTTCGCCGGTCGCTGATTACGTCACCGCCGAACGCCTGGCCCTGGTCTGCTGGCTGCGTGCCGACCGTAATCCGGACTGAGCCCGGATGATTCCTGGCCCGCCAGTCGGGATAAAATCCGATCATGACTCCTCCCGTCGAGCAAACCCTGATCGGCGAATCACCGGTATTCGTCGAAATGCTGGAGCGCGTCTCCCAGCTCGCCCAGGTCAACCGCCCAGTGCTGTTGATCGGTGAGCGCGGCACCGGCAAGGAACTGATCGCCCGCCGTCTGCACTATCTTTCGCCGCGCTGGGAAAAACCGTTCGTCCGGCTCGATTGCGCCTCGCTCGCCGAAAGCCTGCTCGAAAGCGAGCTGTTCGGTCACGAAGCCGGCGCCTTCACGGGCGCCGTCCGCCGCCGTCATGGACGCTTCGAACTGGCCGACCACGGCAGCTTGTTCCTCGACGAGTTGGCGAACACGACGAGCGCCGTGCAGGAAAAGCTGCTCGGCGTCATCGAATATGGGCGTTTCGAGCGCGTCGGCGGGCAGCAGACGGTCGAAATCGACGTCCGGGTGATCGGCGCGACCAACGTCGATCTGCCGTCGCGCGCCGCCGCCGGGCGCTTCCGCGCCGACCTGCTCGATCGCCTGGCCTTCGATGTCGTCACGCTGCCGCCGCTGCGTGCCCGGCGCGAAGACATCCTGCCGCTCGCCGAACACTTCGCGATGCGCTTGACAAGCGAATTGGGGCGCGAATGGTTCGCCGGCTTCAGCGCCCAGGCCCGCAGCCAGTTGCACGACCATCCGTGGCCCGGCAACGTCCGTGAACTGAAAAACACCGTCGAGCGTGCCGTCTTTCACCAATCGGACAGCAAACGGCCGATCGCCGAAATCGACTTCGACCCGTTCGCTTCCCCGTGGCGGCCGGCGCCAGAGTCCTCGGCCGGCAACCCGGCGCCAGCAGCCCTGCCGCCCCTGCCCATCGATCTCAAATCCGACCTGGCGGCGCGCGAAAGCCGCCTGCTCGAGCGGGCCCTCGACCAGGCGCGCCACAACCAGCGCAAAGCGGCCGAACTGCTTGGCCTGACCTACGACCAGTTCCGGGGGATCTGGCGTAAATATCGGGACGGGGGTGGGGAGCGGGAGTGAATTGGAGATGGGTTATGGCGGAAGGGGTGGGATTCGAACCCACGGGCGGTTACCCGCCGCCGGTTTTCAAGACCGGTGCAATCGACCACTCTGCCACCCTTCCATAACGAATATTTTATGGCAGAAGAGGGGTGGGATAGACAAAGGGTGGGATTATGGTTTAATGGACCTGCCGAAACCCGACTGGAGAACACAATGAATCAGACGATTGCCCGCCCCATCGCCCAGACCCTGGAAATCAACCGGGTGCTGCGCAACACTTACGCGCTGCTGGCGATGACGCTGCTGTTCAGCGCCTTGACCGCCCTGTTGTCGATGGTCAACCAGTGGCCGCACCCGGGGTTGGCGCTGACGCTGATCGGGTATTTCGGGCTGCTGTTCGTGACCACCCGGCTGCGCAACAGCGCCTGGGGCATACTCGCAGTGTTCGCCTTGACCGGCTTTATGGGCCTGACGCTCGGGCCGGTCATCAACGCCTATCTCGCGCGCTTCGTCAATGGCGACGAGTTGGTGATTCTGGCGCTCGGCGGTACCGGCGTGATTTTTCTCGGCCTGTCGGCGTTCGCTTTGACGACGCGCCGCGATTTCAGTTTTCTCGGCCAGTTTCTGCTGGTCGGCATCCTGGTTGCGTTCGTTGCCGGGATTGCATCTGTTCTCTTCGGCCTGTCGGCGCTGGCGCTGGCCGTCTCGTCTATGTTCATGCTGCTGATGGGCGGCTTGATCGTCTATGAAACCCAGCAGATCGCCCGCGGCGGCGAAACCAATTACATCATGGCCACGGTCACGCTGTATGTGACCATCTACAACCTGTTCAGCAGCCTTTTGCACCTGCTCGGTTTCGGGCTCGGCGAGGATTGAGCCCACCGGGCGAGCGGTACAGAGGCCGGCGGCCCGTCGCCGGCCTTTTTCGTTTGTGGGCCTGTTTCGGGCACGGGTATAATAATCGTGACGTTTTCCTTCCGCCCCGGCGGTCTGCTGTCATCCGCGGCGGAAGTCCCACCGGCGCGACTCTGCAAACCCGGCCAGCCGCGATTGACTGCCTGCACCATGGACCGACCCGTGATTCACTCTTCACCCGCCTTGACGATCGCCGAGCGCGTGCAGCTTTCGCACTTATCCGGCGCGAACCGCGCCTGGATCGAGGCGCTGTACGAACAATGGCTCACCGAACCAGCCACCGTGCCGGCGGAATGGAGCGGGGTGTTCGCCGCCTTGGGTCCGGGTCCGGACAGCCGCCACCGCGACATCGCCGAGCGTTTCCGCGTGTTGGCCCGCCATCCGGCGCCAGCGGCAACCTCGAGCGCCGTGCTCGACCACAAACAGGCCGGCGTCCTGAAGCTGATCAACGCCTACCGGGTACGCGGCCATCAGAAGGCGGACCTGGATCCGCTCAGGCTCAGCGCCCGGCCGCCGGTGCCCGACCTCGACCTGTCGTTTCACGACCTGGACGACGGCGACCTCGATCGCGAATTCGACACCGGTTCGTTGCACGCCCCCGACCGCCTGAGCCTGCAAGCCATTGTCACACTGCTCGATCGGGTCTATTGCGGATCGATCGGCGCCGAGTACATGCACATCGTCGATACGACGCAGCGCCGCTGGCTGCAAGAGCGGCTCGAGGGCAGCGGCGGAAATTTCGCCTTCAACGCCGACGAACGGCGCCGTTTTCTCGCCAAACTGACCGCCGCCGAAGGCCTCGAACGCTACCTGCACACCCGCTACGTCGGGCAGAAGCGCTTCTCGTTGGAAGGCGCCGAAAGCCTGATTCCGCTGCTCTATGAAATGATCCACCACGCCGGCCGGCAGGCGGTGCGCGAGGTCGTGATCGGCATGGCCCACCGCGGCCGGCTCAACGTCCTGGTCAACATCCTCGGCAAGCAGCCGGCCGATTTGTTCGAGGAGTTCGAGGGCAAGGTCCGGCCGGACAATATCAGCCGCTCGGGCGACGTGAAGTACCACCTCGGCTACAGCTCGGACATGTTGGTCGACGGCGAGCCGATCCACCTTGCCCTGGCCTTCAATCCTTCCCACCTCGAAATCGTCGACCCGGTGGTCGTCGGTTTTGCCCGTGCCCGTCAGACCCGCCACCGAGATCGCGAGCACCGGCTCGTCCTGCCGGTGCTGATCCACGGCGACGCGGCATTCGCCGGACAGGGCGTGGTGATGGAGTTGTTCAATATGTCGCAAGCGCGCGGCTTCAAGGTCGGCGGCACGGTACACATCGTGGTCAACAACCAGATCGGCTTCACCACCAGCAACCCGCTCGACGCCCGTTCGACGTTGTACTGCACCGAGGTGGCCAAGCTGGTGCAGGCGCCGATCCTGCACGTCAACGGCGACGACCCGGAAGCCGTGGTCTTCTGCGCCCGGCTGGCACACGACTTCCGCGCCCGCTTCGGCAAGGACGTGGTACTCGACCTGGTGTGTTACCGGCGCCACGGCCACAACGAAGCCGACGAACCGGCCGCCACCCAGCCGCTGATGTATCGGACGATCCATGAATTGCCGACGACCCGCGAAAAATACGCCGCCCGGCTGGCCGCCGACGGGGTCGTCGAGGCAGCCGCCATCGCCACGCTCAGCGACGAATACCGCGCCGCGCTCGACGACGGCCGGCAAGTCGCCGACGTCCAGCAGGCCGGCGTCCACCACGCTCACAATGCCGATTGGTCGCCATTCCAGGGCAACGATTGGCGCATGACGGCCGACACCCGGATGGCACCGGAGACGATCGCCCGGTTGGCCGCCGAACTCCATCGCCTGCCCGCTGGGTTCGTCCTGCACGACCGGGTCCGGCGCATCATCGACGACCGGCGGAAAATGGCGGCCGGTGAAATGCCGATCGACTGGGGCTTCGCCGAAACGATGGCCTACGCCGGCCTGATTGAAGACGGCTACGCGCTGCGCCTGGTCGGCCAGGATTCCGGGCGCGGCACTTTTTTCCACCGCCACGCGATCTTGCACGAGCAGCAAACCGGCCAGACGCTGGTCCCGCTCGAGCGCTTCGCCGGGCCGACCAATCCGGTGACGGTGATCGATTCGCTGCTCTCCGAGGAAGCGGTCCTCGGCTTCGAGTACGGCTACGCCAGCGCCGACCCGGAAACCCTGGTGATCTGGGAAGCGCAGTTCGGCGATTTCGCCAACGGTGCGCAGGTCGTGATCGACCAGTTCATCAGCTCGGGCGAAGCCAAATGGGGCCGCCTGTGCGCCCTGACGCTGTATCTACCGCACGGTTATGAAGGCCAGGGGCCGGAACACTCCTCGGCCCGCCTCGAACGCTTCATGCAGCTTTGCGCCGGCGACAACATGCAGGTCTGCGTGCCGTCGCTGCCGGCGCAGTGGTTTCATTTGATCCGCCGCCAGATGCTGCGCCTGTATCGCAAGCCGCTGATCGTGATGACCCCGAAAAGTCTGCTGCGCCATAAAGATTCCACTTCCAGCCTCGCCGACTTGAGCACCGGGGCCTTCCAGCCGCTGCTCGACGATCCTGCCGCCCCCGATCCGGCGGCCGTCAGGCGTCTGGTTTTCTGTGCCGGAAAAGTTTATTTCGATTTGGCCAAAAGCCGCGGCGCGCAGCAGCCGGTTGATACGGCGCTGGTCCGCATCGAACAGTTGTATCCGTTTCCGCACGACGAACTGGCGGCGGCGGTCCGCCGCTATGCCGCGGCCGAAGACATCGTGTGGTGCCAGGAAGAACCGCTCAATCAAGGCGCCTACCGGCAGATCCGCGACTGGCTGGCTGCAGCGCTGCCGGCCGGCCGGCGGCTGCGCGCCGCGGGGCGGCCGCCGGCGGCCTCGCCGGCGGTCGGTTATCATGCGATCCACCTCGCAGAACAGCAAGCGCTCGTGCGTGACGCACTCGGCCTGACCGCCCCCGCTCAATCCCTGGCTTGCGGAAACTCTGACTGAGTTTAGAGTTTCTCCGACATAAAACCTGCAGACTCTGGAGTTTCATTGCCCGATGAACAGCGAAGTCAAAGTCCCGGTCCTGCCCGAATCGGTGAGCGATGCGACCGTCGCCGCCTGGCATGCCAAGGCGGGCGACACCGTGCGCCGCGATCAGAACCTGGTCGATCTGGAAACCGATAAAGTCGTGTTGGAAGTGCCGGCTCCGGTCACCGGGACGCTGCGCGATATTCGCGCCGCGCAGGGTGCCACGGTGCAGTCGGGCGACGTGTTGGCCCTCATCGAGGAAGGAGCGGTGGCCGCGGCGGCGGAGGCCGTCACCCCACCCCCCGAACCTCCAACCAAGACCAGCCCCGAGCCGCCGGTGACACCGGTAGCCGCCGTGCCTCACCCGGCGGCGGGCGAATTGCCGCCGGCGGCGCGCAAACTCGCCGCCGAACACGGCCTCGAACCCAACGAAATCCCCGGCAGCGGCCGTCGCGGGCGGGTGACCAAAGGCGACGTCCTCCACTATTTGGCCGGCGCGCCGGGACGGGCTGAAGAGCGCGTCAAGATGAGCCGCCTGCGGCAAAAGATCGCCGAGCGCATGAAGGAGGCGCAAAACACCGCGGCGATCCTGACTTCGTTCAACGAAGTGAATTTGCAAGCAGTGATGGACCTACGCGCCCGTTACCAGGATGAATTCACCCGCCGGCACGGCGTCAAACTCGGCCTGATGTCGTTCTTCGTCAAAGCCTGCTGCGAAGCCCTCGCCCGCTACCCGGTGGTCAACGCCTCGAGCGAAGGCGACGAAATCGTCTATCACGGTTACATGGATATCGGCATCGCGGTGGCCACCGAACGCGGCCTGGTCGTCCCGGTGTTGCGCCACGCCGAGCAGATGTCGCTCGCCGCCATCGAAACCGCGATCCGCCAATACGCCGAAAAGGCGCGCAACAACGCCCTGCAACTGGAGGATCTACAAGGCGGCACGTTCACGATCACCAACGGCGGAACGTTCGGTTCGCTGCTCTCGACGCCGTTGCTCAATCCGCCACAGAGCGCCATTTTAGGGATGCACGCCATCAAGCAGCGGCCGGTGGTCGAAGCCGGCGAAATCGTCGCCCGGCCGATGATGTACACCGCCTTGAGTTACGACCATCGGATCATCGACGGCAAAGAGGCGGTGCTCTTTTTGGTGGCCGTCAAAGAAGCGCTGGAAGACCCAGCCCGCCTGCTTCTGGGGTTGTGAACCATGAGTGAAACAAACGTCTACGATGTCGTCGTGATCGGCGCCGGTCCCGGCGGCTACGTCGCGGCGATCCGCGCCGCGCAACTCGGCCTGAAAACGCTATGCCTCGACGACCGCCGCGGAGCGGACGGCAAACCGGCGCCGGGCGGCACTTGCCTGAACGTCGGCTGCATCCCGTCCAAGGCGCTGCTCGATTCGACCAAGCACTACCACCATCTCCAACATCAGTATGCGGCGCACGGCATCCGCGCCGGAGCATTGTCGTTCGACGTCGAGGTGATGCAGCGGCGAAAAGCGAAAATCGTCGCCCAGTTGAACTCCGGGGTCGGCCAGTTGCTGAAGGCCAACGGCGTGGAATTCGCCCTCGGCCGCGGCCGGCTCGGCGCCGAGCGGCGGGTGACGATCACCGCCGAAGACGGTGCCGAGCGCGAGGTCACCGGCCGCCACGTGATCCTGGCCTCCGGTTCGCTGCCACTGGCCATTCCGAACGTCACCGTCGATGACGTCCACATCCTCGACAACGAAGGCGCGCTGGTCCTCGACCAGGTGCCCGGCCGGCTCGGCGTGATCGGTGCCGGGGTCATCGGCCTCGAACTCGGCAGCGTCTGGCGCCGCCTCGGTTCAGAGGTGGTGCTGTTCGAGGCGCTCGATGACTTTCTCGCCGCCGCCGACCGCGACATCGCCAAGCTCGCGGCCCACGAATTCAAAAAGCAGGGCCTCGAAATCCGCCTCGGCACCAAAGTCGATGGCGCAACGGTCGAGGACGACCAGGTCCGCATCCGCTTCAGCGGCGCCAAGGGCAGCGAAGAAACCACCGTCGACCGGCTGCTGGTGGCGGTCGGCCGCCGGGCGGCGAGTGACGGGTTGCTGGAAGACGGCAGCGGCGTCGAAACCGACGACCGCGGCCGGGTGATCGTTGACGATGAATGCCGGACGACGGCGCCCGGGGTGTTCGGGATCGGCGATCTGGTGCGCGGCCCGATGCTCGCCCACAAGGCCTCCGAGGAAGGCATCGCGGTGGCCGAAATCATCGCCGGCCAGGCCGGGCACGTGAACCTCGAAACCATCCCGTGGGTGATTTACACCGATCCGGAAATCGCCTGGGTCGGTAAAACCGAAGAAGAACTGAAAGCCGCCGGCGCCGAATACCGCAGCGGCTCGTTCCCGTTCGCCGCGACCGGCCGCGGCCTGGCGCTGGGCGAAGCGGCCGGGGCGGTCAAGGTGTTGGCCGACGCGGCGAGCGACCGGCTGCTCGGCGTTCATATCATCGGCCCGTCGGCCTCGGAATTGATCGGCGAATGCGTCGTGGCGCTCGAATTCGCCGCCAGCGCCGAGGATCTGGCGCGCATCGTCCACGCCCATCCGACGCTGTCGGAGGCGATCCACGAGGCGGCCCTCAACCTCGACCGCCGGGCCATCCACCGCGTCAACCGATGAACACCCCGCTGCCCACCCGCTGCCGCGCCTTCCGCATCCGCAACGACGACGCCGGCTACCGCGCCGCGCTCGAAGACCTGGCGCCCGAGGATCTGACCCCAGGCGAAGTGACGATCCGCGTCCAGTATTCGAGCGTCAATTACAAAGACGCCCTGGCGGCCAGCGGCCGGGGCAAGATTCTGCGGCGCTTTCCGCTGAACGGCGGGATCGACGCCGGCGGCCTGGTGATCGCCAGCGAACACCCCGACTTTTCCCCTGGCGACGAAGTGCTGGTCACCGGCTCGGGGCTCAGCGAGACCCGGGACGGCGGTTACAGCGAGTACCTCAAAGCGGCCGCCGAAGACACGATCCCGCTGCCGCCGGGCCTGACCCTGCGCCAGGCGATGGGCCTCGGCACCGCCGGCTTTACCGCGGCGCTGGCGCTCTTCCGGATGGAACAATTGGGTCTCGAACCGGAAGCCGGGCCGGTGGTCGTTACCGGCGCCAGCGGCGGTGTCGGTTCGCTGGCGGTCAATCTGCTGCACCACGCCGGCTACGAGGTCCACGCCATTACCGGCAAGATCGAGCGTTTCGACTGGCTCGCCGATCTCGGCGCCGCCCAGTGCATCGACCGCCACGGCCTGTGGCTCGGCGATGGGCCGCTGGAAAGCGCCCGCTGGGCGGCGGCCATCGACAATGCCGGCGGCGAGATGCTCGCCGGCCTGACCCGGGTCATCAAGCCGTGGGGCATGATCGCCAGTTGCGGTCTGACCGCCGGCGACACGCTGCGCACGACGGTGATGCCGTTCATCATCCGCGGCATCAGCCTCATCGGCATCAATTCCGCCGGCTGCCCGCGGCCGATCCGACTCGAAATCTGGCAACGCCTGGCCGGGCGCTGGAAACCCCCGGCCCTCGATCGCATCGTCGAGCGTGAAATCAGGCTCGACGAGCTGCCGGCGCAATTCGAAGCCCATCTGGCCGGTCAGATTACCGGCCGCACCGTCGTCCGCATCGACTGAACGGAGCGGCGGCGCCGTACGCTCGAGTGGCCCGCCGGGAGCGTGAAAAATGCCTGACGATTCGCATCGGGGGTGGAAAAAGTGCCGGCCGGGGTGGTATATTGTTGCCGCCTACCGCAGCAGGCAGGCATCATGGATCCGGCCCTGCGAGGTGTACCGCAAGGCCCGTAGCCCGGCCGCTGGGATGGGGCCGCGACTTCGAGCATGGACGTGCGACCGCGCCCGCCGCCGCATTTCGAAGGTGGGGGCGCCCTAGCCGTGAGGACACGCGAATGGCTGACATTTTGATCGTAGACGATTCCGAGGCCCAGCTCTACGCCCTGGCCAAAATCGTCGAAAGCGAGGGGTACAACGTCGCGACCGCGCTGAACGGCGAGGATGGTGTCGCGGCGGCCAAGGCCTCGCCACCCGACCTGATTCTGATGGATATCGTCATGCCCGGCATGAGCGGTTTCCAGGCGACCCGCGCTCTGTCGAAGGAAGACCGCACCCGCGATATTCCGGTGATTTTCGTCACCACCAAAAACCAGGAAACCGACCGCATCTGGGGAATGCGGCAGGGTGCCGCCGGCTATGTCACAAAGCCGGTCGATCGCAAAGAATTGATGAGCGCGATCCACCAGGCCCTCGGCGAGGCCTGAGCGCGTGCCGATCGCCGCCGGCGAACGCCTGCCGGGCGTTCGCCTGACTCTCGTCCGCCCCGAAGGTCCGCAAACGGTCGACAGCGCCGAACTGTTCAGCCGCGGCCGATTCGTGTTGTTCGCGGTGCCGGGGGCTTTCACCCCGACCTGCTCGGCGCGTCATCTGCCCGGCTTCATCGACCACGCCGCACGTTTTGCCGAACTCGGCATCGAACTGGCCTGCGTCGCGGTCAACGACCCGTTCGTGATGGCCGCCTGGGCCCAACAATCGGGCTGCGGCGAGCAGATTCGGATGCTGGCTGACGGCAATGGTGAACTGGCCGCCGCGCTCGGCCTGGAACTCGACGCCAGCGCCCACGGTATGGGCCGCCGGAGCCAACGCTACGCGATGCTGATCGAAGACGGCGTGGTCCGTCAATTGTGGATCGATCCACCCGGCACGTTCGAGGCGAGTAGCGCCGAAGCGGTGATCCGCGCCCTCGAAACCGCCGCCTGACCTCGCGTCATGGGCTGGCACGACTTGAGCGGCACGCTCGGCGCCGCGCTGATGCTTTTGGCCTACGGCCTGCTACAGACCGGCCGCCTCAAAGCCGAGCAATTGCCCTACCCGCTGTTGAACGCCGGCGGCGCGTTGCTGGTGCTGCATTCTCTGCTCCAGGCGTTCAACTTGGCCGCCTTCCTGCTCGAACTGGCCTGGCTGCTCCTCAGCCTGTACAGTCTCGGCCGCTTCATCCGCCGGCGGTGAACGACCTCAGGGGCTCATCCCCCATGCCTGGGCAACAGGCCGTGGGCCTCGATCCAGCCGAGTTTCAAGGCCAGGACGAACAGCCCGAACAAGAGCAGCGATAAGCCGACCCGCCAGCTAAGGCGATCGACGACCCGTTCGCCGGCCCCTTTATCGCGGACCAGGAAATAGAAACTCGACCCCAGCGTGTAGCCAATGGCAGCCAGGAACAAGACAATAATGATTTTGCCGATCATCGATAAGGCAGCGACGGAAAGAAGGTGACAGTTTACCGTGACCGGCCGCCCGGGCCGCACCGTTCGAGATGGCGCTCCGCCGTGCCGTGGGCCGCCGCCGTTTTGCTGATCGCGTTTTTTGTCCGGCTCGGCCTCTGGCAACTCGATCGGGCGGCCGAGAAACGAGCGATCATCGCGACCGCCGCCGCGGCCCCCGAACTGCGCTGGCCGATCGGCAGCGGCCAACCGCCGCGTTTCGCCCACTTGCGGATCACCGGCCGCTTCGACCCCGAACGGCACCTTTTACTCGACAACCAAGTTCTCGGCGGCCGCCATGGGGTCCATGTGTTGACCCCATTGATCACGCCCGGCGGCCGGCTCATTCTGGTCAACCGCGGCTGGCTGCCGCTCCACGCCGACCGCCGCCTCCCGGCGATATCGACACCGGCCGGTGAAATAACCATCACGGGGCGTGTGAATCACTGGCCCACGGTCGGTATCCAGCTCGGCCCGGCCGACCGCTTGCGTCCCGATCGCTGGCCGCAACGAGTGACCTACCTCGAGCCCGGCGCCGTCACCGCTGCTTACAGTGCCGCCCTTCCGGACTGGCTGCTGCAACTCGAAGCCGCCGCCCCCGGCGGCTTTGCCGGGCGCGATGCCTGGCCGGTCGTCAACTTCGGTCCCCAGCGCCACCTGGCCTATGCGCTGACCTGGTTCACGCTGGCGATGACTGTACTTGCCGTCAGTGCCGGCCTCGGCTGGCGCCAGTGGCGATCGGCAATCAGCGGCACCCGCGAACAATGAACGCCGCTCGCCGCCCGCGTCTTGTGCTCCTAGCGCTTTTTTTGCTGTTTCTGCTGCCGGTGCTGCTGGCGGTCGCGATGCACAGCATCTGGTGGCACCATCACCCGGCGGGGACGCGCAATCACGGTGTGCTGCTCGCCCCGCCGGTGCGCTTGCCGATGCTGGCCGGCACCGATCCGGCCGGACAGCCCTGGACGGCGGCCGACCTGAGCGGCCGCTGGACGCTGCTCGGCGCCGGCGATCGGGAGTGCGCCGCCCACTGCCCTGAATGGATCGATTTATTGACGCGCATCCGCCAAGCCCAGGGCCGGCGGCGGGCCGCGGTCGGGATCGTGATCCTGACACCCGTCTCCCTGCCGCCGCCCGCCACGGGAGCGGCGAGCCCCGGATTTTTACGAATCGTGACTTTGCCGCCGGACGGCATGGCGGCACTCGAGCAAGCGCTGCCGGCGGTCCCGGCGATTTATCTGGTCGATCCCGAAGGCAATATAATATTGCGCTATGCGGCCAGCCCGGATCCTGCCGATCCCGGGCGGGACTTGACCCGTCTTCTGACCTGGTCGCGCCGCGAATAAACCCCGGCGCGCGCCGTTTCGCACCCGACCGAACCCGAACAGATGTTTTTCGACTCTTACCAGCGCCTGGCCGCCGCAACCGCGGCGCTGACCCTCCTACTGATCGTGCTCGGCGCCTGGGTGCGCTTGACCGATGCAGGCCTGGGTTGCCCTGACTGGCCGGGTTGCTACGGACAAATGACCTGGCCGGCCAGCGCCGAAGCCATCGCCAGCGCCGCTGAACAATGGCCCGAGGCGCAGGTCGATCCGGCCCGCGCCAGCCGCGAAATGATCCACCGCTACGTCGCTCCGCTGGTGGCGCTCGGCAGCCTGGCGCTCGCCGCTTGGGCCTGGCGGCGCCGCCGCCGCGACCCGGCGTCGCCGGTCTGGCTGGCAACGGCGCTGCTGCCGTTGCTCGCCGCCCAGATCGTCCTTGGCATGCTGACCGTCACCTGGCTGGTCAAACCCGCGGTGGTCACGCTGCACCTGGCGGGCGGCCTCGCGACCTGGGGGCTTCTGCTGCTCATCGTCCTGGCCAACGGCCGGCGGACGCGCTGGCCGGTGACCGCTCGGACCCGGCATTGGTTGTGGTGGGCGTTATTAGCGGTCGGCGCGCAGATTCTGCTCGGCGGCTGGACCAGCACCAATTACGCCGCCCTCGCCTGCCCCGATTTTCCGACCTGCCAGCAAAGCTTCTGGCCGCCCATGGATTTTCACCAGGCATTCGTGCTGTGGCGCGGCCTGGGTGTCGATTACCAGGGCGGCGTCCTCGACCCGGCGGCGCGCACCGCGATCCACGTCAGCCACCGCCTCGGGGCACTCATCGTTCTACTCGTCTCGGCGGCGGCCGCTTGGCGGCTGATCCGGAAGGAGCGGCTGCGCGCCGCGGGAGCCGTGTTGCTGGCGCTGGTCGGCGGCCAGATCGTGCTCGGCATCCTCAACGTCGCCTGGGTGTTGCCGCTGGCGACGGCCGTTGCCCATACCGCCGGTGCCGCCTTGTTGCTCGGCTGGCTGACGTTGTGTCTGTACCGTACCCGGCCGGCGGCGCCGTGAGCCGCCGTGGCCTCGCGGCCCGCTACTTCGCGCTGTGCAAGCCGCGCGTCGTGGCGCTGATCGTCTTTACCGCCTTCGCCGGCATGCTGCTCGCCGTCAGCGGACCGCCACCGTGGCGGCGCGTCGCGGCGGCCGTCATTGGGATCGCGCTGGCCGCCGCCGCGGCGAGCGCTTTGAATCATCTGATCGACTTTAATATCGACCGGCGCATGGCGCGCACCCGCGGCCGGCCGCTGCCGCGCGGCGAGGTGAGCCCGCCGGCGGTGGCGTTGTTCGCTGCCGCCCTGGCCCTGCTCTCGATGGCGTTGCTTTATTTCCGAGTCAACCCGCTGACCGCGGCGCTGACCTTCGCCAGCTTGATCGGTTATGCCTTCGTTTACACCATTTATCTCAAGCATGCCACGCCGCAGAATATCGTCATCGGCGGCCTGGCCGGCGCCGCGCCGCCGCTGCTCGGCTGGAGCGCGATGAGCGGTACGATCGAACCCCACGCCCTGCTGCTCGTCTTGATCGTTTTCGTCTGGACGCCGCCGCATTTCTGGGCGCTCGCCATCCACCGCCGCGGCGATTACGCCGCCGCCGGCGTGCCGATGCTGCCGGTCACCCACGGCGTACCGTTCACCCGCTGGCAGATCCTGTTTTATACCGTACTCCTCGTTATCGCCTCGCTGCTGCCGTGGCTGACCGGAATGAGCGGCCTGTTCTATCTCGGCGGCACCGCCGTACTCGACGCGGGGTTTCTGATCCACGCCATCCTGCTGTTCAAAAGCCGGGACGACGGCCGGGCGCTGCGGGTATTCGGTTTTTCCGTAATTTATCTTTTTATGCTATTTAGTTTCATGCTACTCGACCATTACCTGCCGGCCGCCTGGAATCAGCCTTTGACGCTGCCTTACGGCGCCCGCTTAACCGGAGTGCTTTCATGACCCGCCGCGAGGCAATTGCCACCCCGCCGCTGCCGGCGACCCCCCTGACGGCGCACGAGGCGCACGACGATTTCATCGCCCGCCATATCGGCCCCAGCCCAGCCGAAATCGCCTCGATGCTGGATTGCCTCGGCCGCGGCTCGCTCGCCGAATTGATCGATGCGGCGATGCCGGCGGCGATCCGCGAAGCGGCGCCGCTCGATCTGCCGCGCGCCCGCAACGAAGACGAAACGCTGGCCCGCCTGGCGCAACTTGCCGAGCGCAACCAAGTGCTGCACAGCATGATCGGCCTTGGTTATCACGATACGCTAACGCCGGCGGTGCTGCGCCGCAACCTGCTCGCCAATCCCGGCTGGTACACGGCCTACACGCCTTACCAGGCCGAAATCTCGCAAGGCCGGCTCGAAGCGCTGCTCAATTACCAGCAAATGGTGATCGACTTGACCGCCCTGCCGCTGGCCAACGCTTCACTGCTCGATGAACCGACCGCCGCCGCCGAGGCAATGGCGATGCTGCACCGCCTCGACAAACACCGGCGCCGGCGTTTTATCGTCGATCGCGGCGTCCTGCCCCAGACGCTGGCCGTCCTCACCACCCGCGCCGAATACCTCGGTATCGAAATCGACCACCGGCCGCTGGCCGACGCCATCCGCGATCCGGTACCGGCCTTCGGCGTGTTGCTCTCCTACCCCGCAGTCGACGGGGCCCTGGGCGATCCCGCCGCCGCGCTCGCCCTGGCGCGCGAACATGATCTCAAGGTGGCGGTGGCGACCGACCTTCTGGCCCTCGCTTTATTGACCCCGCCCGGCGAACTCGGCGCCGACATCGCTTTCGGCAGCGCTCAACGCTTCGGTGTGCCGCTGTGGTGCGGCGGGCCGCACGCCGCATTTTTCGCCACCCGCGACGAACACAAGCGCCAGGTGCCCGGTCGCATGATCGGCGTCTCGCGCGATCGTCACGGCCGGCTGGCGCTGCGCATGGCGCTGCAGACGCGCGAACAGCACATCCGTCGCGACAAGGCGATGAGCAATATCTGTACGGCCCAGGCCCTGCTCGCCATCGCCGCCGGTTTTTATGCGATCCACCACGGCCCGGAGGGCCTTTCCCGCCAAGCCAGGCGCCTCCATCGCCTGGCCCAATTGCTGGCCGCCGGGCTCACGTCTGCCGGCCATCACCTGCGCCACCAGGCCTTCTTCGACACACTGTTCGTCGAAGTGGCGGGAACGGCCCGCGCCTCATTGCTCGCCGCCGCCGAAGCGCGCGGCATCAATCTGCGCCGCGACGATGCACGCGGCATCGGCATCGCGGTGAACGAAGCGACGCGGCGCGAGCACATCGCCGCCCTGCTCGAAGCGTTCGCCTGCCCGACCCCGCTCGACGATCTGGACCGGGATCTCCCGGCGGATGCGACACCGATCCCCGCTCCGCTCCGCCGCCGCAGCGCTTTTCTGACCCACCCGGTCTTCCACCGCTATCGCAGCGAAACCGAATTGATGCGTTATCTGAAACGCCTGGAAAATCGGGATCTGTCGCTGACCCGGGCGATGATCCCGCTCGGCTCGTGCACGATGAAACTGAACGCCGCCGCCGAAATGGAAGCCATCACCTGGCCCGGTTTCGCCGCGATCCACCCCTATACCCCGGCGGCACAGCAGGCCGGCTACGCCGAACTGGTCACCGAACTGGAGCAGATGCTGGCCGCCTGTACCGGCTACGACGCCGTTTCGCTGCAGCCGAACGCCGGCTCGCAAGGCGAATACGCCGGGCTTTTGGCGATCCGCAAGTACCACGAAAGCCGCGGCGAGGGCCAGCGCGACCTCTGCCTGATCCCGCAATCGGCGCATGGCACGAACCCGGCGAGCGCGCACCTGGCCGGGCTCGAAATCGTCGTCGTCGGCTGCGATCGGCACGGCAATATCGATCTCGAAGAACTCCGCGCCCTGGCCGTCGAACACCGCGCGCGGCTCGCGGCGTTGATGATCACCTACCCCTCGACGCACGGCGTGTTCGAGCACCATATTCGCGACGTCTGCGCCACCATCCACGACCACGGCGGCCAGGTCTATCTCGACGGCGCCAACCTCAACGCCCTGGTCGGCTGGGCCGCACCCGGCCGCTTCGGCGCCGATGTCTCGCATCTGAACCTGCACAAAACGTTCTGCATTCCGCACGGCGGCGGCGGGCCGGGCGTCGGCCCGGTGTGCGTTCGCGCCCACCTCGCGCCGTTTCTGCCCGGCGCCCCGCTGGCCGCCGAAAGGTCGGCTACCGGGCCGGTCGCCGGCGCGCCGTGGGGCAGCGCCGGGATACTGCCGATTTCATGGGCTTATATCGCCATGATGGGCCGCGACGGCCTGGCACGCGCCACCGCCGTGGCCATTCTGAACGCCAACTACATCGCCCGCCGTCTGGCGCCGCATTATCCGGTGCTGTACAGCGGCAAGGACGGGTGGGTCGCCCACGAGTGCATCATCGACGCCCGCGGCTTCAAGCAGAGCGCCGGGATCAGCGAAGAAGACATCGCCAAGCGCCTGATGGATTACGGTTTTCACGCCCCGACGATGTCCTGGCCGGTGCCCGGCACGTTGATGATCGAACCGACCGAAAGCGAACCGCGGGCCGAACTCGACCGCTTCTGCGACGCGCTGATCGCCATCCGCGACGAGATCCGGCGCATCGAATCGGGCGCGTGGCCGCGCGACGACAACCCGCTGGTCATGGCGCCGCACACCGCCGGCGAATGCGCCAGCGACGATTGGCCGCATCCTTATGCGCGGCAGATCGCGGCGTTCCCCGCCGGCGGCGAGGCGGCCGCCGATAAATACTGGCCGGCGACAGCCCGTATCGACAACGTCTACGGCGATCGCCACCTGGTCTGCTCATGCCCGCCGCCGGAGGCTTGGATGGCAAAGACGGACGCAAGCCCCGAAAAGCAACCGGTAGAATGACGCTATGAAATTCGTTTCCCGCAGCGCCCCCGGCGGCGCATTCACCATCGCTGCCGGTCGATGAAAGTCCTGATTGTCGGTAGCGGCGGTCGCGAACACGCGCTGGCTTACGCCGCCGCGCGTTCGCCGCGGGTGCGTGAAGTCCTGGTCGCACCGGGCAACGCCGGGACCGCGGGCGAACCGAAAACGCGCAACGTCGCGGCCGACCCCGGCGACCCGGGGGCACTGCTCGAACTGGCCCGCAGCGCCCGGGTCGATCTGGTCATCGTCGGTCCGGAAGCACCGCTGGTCGCCGGCCTGGCCGACCGCCTGACGGCCGCCGGCATCCGCTGCTTCGGCCCGCCGGCGGCGGCGGCGCGGCTCGAAGGATCGAAAGCCTTCGCCAAAGCGTTCATGCAGCGCCACGGAATTCCGACCGCGCGCTACGCGAAATTCACCGAACTGACCGCCGCCCTGGACTATCTCGCCGGCCACCCACTGCCGGTCGTCGTCAAGGCCGACGGCCTGGCGGCCGGCAAGGGCGTCATCGTCGCTTCGAGCCGCGAGGAAGCGCACGACGCGCTGCACGAGATGCTCGCCGCACGGCGTTTCGGACAAGCCGGCGCCACGGTCGTGATCGAGGAATTCCTGGCCGGCACGGAAGCGAGTTTCATGGTCATCGCCGCCGGCGAGCAATACCTCGAACTGCCGACCAGTCGCGACTACAAGCGGGCGCTCGACGGCGACCGCGGGCCGAACACCGGCGGCATGGGCGCAATCTCGCCGGCCCCGGCGCTCAATTCCCGGATCCGCGACCGGGTCCGCCGGCGCATCATCGAACCGGCGCTCGCCGGTCTGGCCGCCGAAGGGATCCCGTACCTGGGCTTCCTGTACGCCGGGCTCATGATCGACAGCGACGGCGAACCACGCGTCCTCGAATTCAACTGCCGGCTCGGCGATCCGGAAACCCAACCCGTCGTGTTGCGCCTGCAATCGGACCTGATCGCCGCCATCGAGGCGGCGCTCGACGGCGTACTGGATGCAGTCACGCTTGACAGCGACGAGCGCGCCGCCGCCGGCGTCGTGCTCGCCGCCGCCGGTTATCCCGGCGATCACCCACGCGGCATGGCGATCCGTGGACTGGATGCGATCGACGACCCGGCCGTCAAGGTCTTTCACGCCGCAACCCGCCTGAACGAACGCGGCGAGGTGGTCACCACCGGCGGCCGCGTGCTGTGCGTCACGGCGCTGGGCCAAAAGCCCGCAGAAGCCCGCGAACATGCTTATGCCGCCGCCAGCCAGATCGCGTTCGACCACTGCCATCTGCGCCGCGATATCGGCCTTTAACCGGCAATGGATGTCTCGCACCTGCTGGCCGAACTGAACGAAGCGCAACGCGCCGCGGTGACGACCCGGGCCCGCCACAGCCTGGTTCTCGCCGGCGCCGGCAGCGGCAAGACCCGGGTGCTGGTCCATCGTCTCGCCTGGCTGATCCAGGTCGAACACGTCCACGCTTTGGGCATCCTGGCGGTGACCTTCACCAACAAGGCGGCCGGCGAAATGCGCGGCCGCACCGAGAGAATGCTCAACGCCCCGCTGCGCGGCATGTGGATCGGCACCTTTCACGGCCTCGCCCACCGCCTGCTGCGCGCCCATCACGAGCAGGCCGGCCTGCCCGCCGAATTTCAGATTCTCGACAGCGAGGACCAGTTGCGCGTCCTGCGCCGCGTCCTGCGCGATATCGGCGCCGACGAAAAACAATGGCCGGCGCGCGACGCGCAATGGCGCATCAACGCCTGGAAGGACGAAGGTCTCAGACCGCCGGATATCGAGGTCGAAGGCCACCCGCAGCTCGCCGGCTGGCGGCGGATTTACGAGACCTACGAAGCGCATTGTCAACGCGGCGCGCTCGTCGATTTCGCCGAACTTTTACTCCGCGCTCTCGAAACCCTGCGCCTGCACCCCGAACTGCTCGCCCATTACCGGCAACGTTTCAGCCGTATCCTGGTTGACGAGTTCCAGGACACCAATGCGATCCAGTTCGCATGGCTGCGCCTGATCGCCGGCGATCGAGGCTCGTTGTTCGTCGTCGGCGACGATGATCAGTCGATCTACGGCTGGCGCGGCGCGCGGGTCGCCAACCTCGACGATTTCGTCAAGGCGTACCAGCCGGAAGTGCTGCGCCTGGAGCAGAACTACCGCTCGACCGGCAGCATCCTCGCCGCCGCCAACGCCGTCATCGCCCACAACAGTTCGCGCCTCGGCAAAGAGCTTTGGACATCTGGACCTAAAGGATCCCCCGTCCAGCACTTCACCGCCCGCGACGATCTCGAGGAAGCCGAATTCGTCACTGCCCGGATCGAGCGCTGGCGGCACGAAGGGCGTCGTTACGGCGAGTGCGCCCTGCTGTACCGTTCCAACGCTCAATCGCGGGTGTTCGAACAGGTGCTGGCCCGCGAAGCGATTCCCTATCGGGTTTACGGCGGCCTGCGTTTTTTCGAGCGCGCCGAGATCAAGGACGCGCTGGCCTATCTCAGATTGGTCAACAACCCGACCGACGACGCAGCGTTCGAGCGCGTCGTCAACACGCCGCTGCGTGGCATCGGCGAACGCACGCTCGCCGAACTGCGGTCTCTGGCCGCCGCCGGCCGCCTGCCGCTGTGGCTGGCATCCAAACAGGCGATCGACGGCGGCGGCCTGGCACCGCGCCACCGCCAGGCACTGGCCGCGTTCGTCGCCCTGATCGAACAACTCCAGGCCGAAGTCGAAGCCCTGCCGCTCGGCGCCCAGATGAGCCGCATCATCGCCGGGAGCGGCCTCGAAGCGCATTACGCCAAAGAAGGCGAAGAACGTCTCGAAGCGCGCCGCGAGAACCTGCGCGAGCTGGAACGGGCGGCGGGCTTGTACACGCTGGCCGACGAGGACGCCGCCGCCGGGTTGACGCCGCGCGCCGCATTTTTAGCCCAGGCGGCACTCGAAGCCGGAGAAACGCAAACCGGTGGCGACAGCGACGGCGTCCAGTTGATGACCCTGCACAGCGCCAAAGGGCTGGAATTTCCGCTGGTTTTCATCGCCGGCATGGAAGAAGGATTGTTCCCGCACCAAAAATCGGCCGAAGAAGTCCACAAGCTGGAAGAGGAACGGCGCTTGTGCTACGTCGGGATGACCCGGGCCCGCGAATGCCTGTATCTGACCTCGGCCGAAACACGCCGCCTTTACGGCAACGAAATCCGCTACTGCCGGCCGTCGCGTTTTATCGACGAAATTCCCGAATCCCTGCTCGCCGGTGTCCGGAGCGCCCACCGTGACGGCGATGCGCCGACGTCGTCTGCACCCCGGCGGGGCACGGCAGCTACCACCGGCGACTGGCCGTTGCGGCTCGGCGCCGATGTCGTCCACGAGCGCTTCGGCGAAGGCACCGTATTACAAATCGAAGGCGCCGGCCAGCATACCCGCGTCCACGTCCAATTCCGCGACGCCGGTGCCAAATGGCTGGTACTGTCGCACGCCCATCTGCAAACGGTGCGTTGACCGGTCATGCCCAACCTCGAAAAAAATAACCCACCCATCGGCCGTCTCGAAGAAATCCAAATCGAACTGCCCGGCATCCGGCTGGCCGCACTGCGCGATCCGGCGCGCGCCGGTCGTGGCCGGCCGTTGCTCGCCGTACACGGCTGGCTCGACAACGCCGCGTCATTTCTGCCGCTCGCCGCCGAACTGGCCGCCGGCGGCGGCGCTTTCGACCTGGTCGCGATCGACCTGCCCGGCCACGGCCATTCCGGCCACCGCGCCGCCGGGCATTGGTATCACCTGATTGACTACGTCGCCGATCTGTTGCACGCCGCCGATGCCCTCGGCTGGCCGGAATTCTTTCTGCTCGGTCACTCGCTGGGCGGCGCGGTCTCGACCCTGACCGCCGCCGCGGCGCCGGAGCGGATACAAAAACTCGCAGTGATCGAAGGGCTCGGTCCGCTGGCCGGCAAACCGGCGCGCGGTGGCGAACGCCTCGCCGCCGCCTGGCACGAACTGGCCAAAGTCGATCCGTCCCGGCTGCGCCGTTACACGTCGATCGACGAAGCGGTCACCGCCCGTCGCGCCAAGCTCGATATGCCGCTCGACGCGGCGCGGTTGATCATCGAACGGGGTCTCAGGGCGGATGGCGAACATTTTCTGTGGCGCAGCGACCCCCGGCTCAACATCACTAACCCACAGCGTTTCACCGAAGAACAGATCCGCCACTTCATCGCCGCGATCGCCTGCCCGGTGCTGGTCGTGCTCGCCGACCCGCCGACCCCGCTGCTCGCCGCCGCCGCTATGCAGCAGCGCTACGCGGCGCTCGCCAACGGCAGGATCGTCAGCCTGCCAGGCAGCCACCACGTGCACATGGAACAGGCGGCCGCCCTGGCCCGTGAACTGGCCGCCTTCCTGGACAAGGAGGCATGATGGCGCGCGCGACAATTTTACCCCGCGAACGATTGATCGTCGCCCTCGATGTCCCGGACGGTGCCGCGGCGCGGCGCCTGATCGCCGCCACCGCGGCCGATGCGGCGATCTACAAACTCGGCCTCGAACTGTTTTTGAGCGGCGATTTTTTTACGTTGCTCGACGAACTGCACGGTACCGGCAAACAGGTGTTCGCCGACCTCAAACTGTTCGACGTGCCGAACACCGTCGCCGCCGCCGTACGCCAGCTTGTCCGCCGCCGCGTCGCATTCGTCACCGTCCACGGCAACCAGGCGATGATGGCGGCGGCCGCCGAGGCGGCGCGCGACAGCGCCACCCGGGTTTTAGCCGTCACGGCGCTGACCAGCCTCGACCAAGGCGACCTCGATGACCTCGGTTTCCGCTGCGCCATCGCCGACCTGGTGCTCTCCCGAGCGCGCCGGGCGCTGGCCGCCGGCTGCGCCGGAGTCGTCTCATCCGGCCTCGAAGTCGCCGCCCTGCGCCGCGAAATCGACGACCGCCTGATCGCCGTGTGCCCCGGAATCCGGCCGGTGATCAACGACGAAGCGGCCGCCCCCGACGATCAGAAACGGACCGTCGACATCAAACAAGCGCTCGACAACGGCGCCGACTACCTGGTCATCGGCCGGCCGATCATCCACGCCGCCAACCCCACCGCCGCCGCCGCCGAAATCCAGCGACAAATCGTCGCGGCATTAGCCCAATAAAAAACGGGTGATCCTCCCGCCGGCATCGCATGCCAGATCCTGCATCCGGACGATGGTCAGCCCAATGCCTGAACGCTGCGTTAATCATCGCTTTCAGGCTCGGCGACGCCACCGGGAACCCGACCTGTTTCACTGTCGTACCGATAGTGCTCCACGGGGGGCGCGTCAGGGCCAATGCATACTGCACGGCCATTGCGCCAAACCACGGCATACTGGCCCAACCGCCGCTTGCGCTCAAGGGCTTCCGATACAGCCTGTTTGAGCGCATCCAGCGCCCTGGTTTCGTACTCATGCGCTTGCGTCATGGATTTTTCCAGGTTTGCAATAAATCCAGGATCTCTGGTTGCTTGACTTCACGTCGTTTACCCTCCTGCGTAAAAACAAGTTCCGGTTGTTCGCCGCTATTCAAGAAACAGAGCGTGCGATCTACCAATGTTATATAGGTTCCGAACAGATTTTCCAAACTTCTTGTGAAACGCCTCTCAATATCCGGCACCGGAATATCATGGCCGCCATGACGCACCCGCTCTATGACGCGCATCTTCGCCATCTCGGCATTCGGTAATGCCAGGTAAATCAACTCCACCCGCCATCCAGCCGTCTTCAGCCGTTTGATCAAGTGCAAGTAACCGCGTCCAGCCAACGTTGTTTCAAAACCAAAATCATGACGCGCCACGATATGCCGCTCGATCTCGCTGAGAAACAGGCGGCCTGCCTTCAATAACTCGTTTTCCGGCATCAACGGCGAAAGGCCTGATGCAATCAAATCAGCATTGACAAAAAAATGGCAATCGGCGATGTACGGCAGATACTTTAGGGCAAAGGTCGTCTTGCCGGCACCATTGGGTCCAGCAATGATCCAGCAAGTAGTCCGGTCATTACTCATTCACGCTATCCATAATGGCCATCTATAGATCAATTCTTACAGTCATGGTTCATACCGTCCGGAACACAATTTCGGATTCCTCGGCCTGGGCGCGGGCCTTGATGGTCTGCACTGCGTTGGCCTTCAATTTATCATTGCCTTTGAAGGCGGCGTCCAGACAGATCACCTGCATGGGTTCGGCGTTGGCCAGGGCATCGATCAGCTCGGGCGTGACTTCCTTTTCCAGGGAGATGAGCAGCGCGCCGTCTTCGAGTGAGAAGACCTGCTTGCCGGCCATCTCGAGGGTTTTGACCATTATGTTTTTTGGAAGATACCAGTTGAGCATTTACCGTTGCTGCGGGTGTTGCGCGGTCAGTCTCGTAATAGCCACGTGATAAGATTTGTTCGGAGATTTCCGTGTAATGCAATGGCGTGGCGTATTCCAAGAGCACCTTTTTTTGATAGCTTCTTTCCACGATTTCTCCACTGATTCCTCCGAAATATCTCCGCGTTAAGCGGCCGCGGGCCGACGACATATGAGGAAACATCGAACTCTCTTCCCGCAGTCCGCTTGAATGCATAGTTAGCCATCATCGACGGAATAGCTTTTGAGCGGTTCGCCCGACGACCCTACACGAGAGCGCATCTAATCCACCGCCGACGATGCCACCGGCAATTGGGACCGCCTTCGTCAGGTTGACGACGCCCTTCTCGCCCGCCTTTGTAATGAGCCTGAACCCAACAGCCTTGTTTATCTCAATAAGCGCACGCCCAGGGATGGCGGCGATGGCCTTCTCAGTGAGTTTACGCCCGATCTGGATCCCTGCATCCTTTACCACGGAACTTGCAGAGTCTCCAGCGAGACTGAGCAGCACAAAGGTTCGCACGCGATCATCATCTAGGTCATGGCCATAGATGCGAGCTATCGCCCCAGCCATCCTCGCTTGGAGTATCCACGACGCACCAAGCGCTGATGGAACAGAGATTGGCATTGTGATGAGACCGCCAAGTCCGGTTAGGAAGCCACTCGTGAAGTTCTTCGAAGTCTCCCTGCGAATCAGCGACTTCACCCTATCATGGTTCTGTTGGTACCCGACATCAAGAAGATACTCTTGCGCTAGCTTCTCAGACCCAACAAGCGGGGGTACGCCAGAAATCCCTTTGTCCAAGACGTACTTCACGGCCTTCTTTGCGGTTGAAGCGGTCGACTCAATGATGGACATCAAACGCCTCCTGATACGATCAAGTGATGGCTAACGTTTGAGGTAACCGGCCGCCGGAGCGCGAAGCGCGGAGGGAACCCGCAAGCGCAGCTTGCGGGCGGGCCGGTTGACCAAGAGGCTATACCTATAGCTTACGCGAACCGACACGCCGAGTTGTCCCGAGGTTTTCAATACGCGTTTGCCCGCGAATTGGGTCGAAGTATCGACTGGCGGCAAATCGAATCTCGTAGCGATTACGTTCCGACAGAATGAGTTCTCCCACGTTGGCCCGCTGCATGATGCGGCGGACTATTCGAACTTCTGCTGGGTGGTACCTGTTCCGTTCGTCGCCTTTGTATTTCTTCTGGAAGTCATGATCGAAGAAATACTTGGCCTCGGGATAGATGAGGACAAAATCGGGTCGTATCCCGGAAAATTCGCACAGTGTGTAGGTGTAGGACTGTAGTATACAATCCAGAAGCTTCTTTACGCTCTCAGATGCAATGGGCGACTTAACTTCGATACCAAACGCGTTTGCGCGGAATCCCATTTCGATGATATGAGGTTTCGGTCGAAGCAAAAAGTCTAGGAGACACTTTGATCCGTCGAGCGGCCAATGTCCTTCCGCTTCAAGGATGATGTCAAAGTCGTCGGCGAGAAACGCGACTAAGTCTTGCTTTAGCGCAGGCTCAGGCTTGATAGGCATAACTTGCAGCTTGAAGGGCGCGGAGACAGCAAGCGAAGCTTGCTGGCGGAGCATCCCTCTCGAAGCGCTTGTTGGGCGAATTAAATTGGATAGACGCCACTTCGCACCGCTCCAAGCAATTGGGGGATACACAAATCAAATCTTCTGACTTTGTCTCCCTGAACCTCAAACATAACTACAGCCGTAACATTTTCCTTGCGCCCCTGCGCCATGACAACGCAATCACGACCAGATAATCCCAAAGTTGTTTTGCCGAGCTCTGCAAATACTTTTGACTCGGGGTTGTTCGTGGAGTGCATCTTAACGGTACGCATCTTTCCGATGAGGTATTCTGAAATTTCCTGTTTGCTTTCAAGCTCCTCGAAGACCCACTGTGAAGCGTAGTGTGCGTCAGGAGTTAGCAACTTCAAAAACTCAGCGCAATCAAAACGATTCCATGCGCGCGCATAAGCAATAGCAGCAACTTTTTCGGTAAATGGAATTTCGGTGTTCATGATATTAACGCCCAACAGTAAGTAGACAGCAAAGTGCTGTGTTTATATACAGCACTTTGCCGCCTATCCCGCTTGCACCATGTCCTGACATTGTCGTAACCGGTGTGACATATGCGCCCTTGATTCAATAACATATCACCATCTATTAGAACGCGCCAGCCGTATTTGGCTGGGTGATAGACGGCAGATTGCCGTCTATTTGCGGACTTGACATCTACGTCGTGGCGGCGTTTCTGAACCACCTCGCCGTCCATCTGTGGGTGGCGCCGGCTACACAGAATTAAGCGCTCAACGCCTTGGTTTTTCTCTACAAGGCGGTTCTCGAACGCCCCCCTTGGCGATTGTACTGGCATCGTCCGCGCCAAGCGCCGCCAGCATCATCTGGACGCGACGATGGGTTTTTTGTCCGCAAAATCGATTTTAGGTTTCACAATTCGATTGATTTTACGCCCAGTTTGCGATGATTGCAAAAGACAACCCCTATCTGGATTCCGGATCGCGTTTGCAGAGCGTACGCGATCCGGAATGACGAGAAACAAATCCGCGTTCGCGGCATGCTAGCATTTTGCCATGTCTTCTTTTCCGTCAGTGATCTTGACTGGCAGCTTGGAGTTTAGATGGGCTGTTCCTGGCTCCATCTGCGGCATGAAGAAACGGCCAATCGAGGACAGTCATCATCCACAAGCGGAATCATGACTGTCCCCGACTACTGTGTGCAACGATCGGGATATCATGCCTGACCGGCCAGTCGCGTGGCCCGCCACCGGCACGTGGCGCGACCTGAACGGGCGCTATGCTGCGCACGACGCCTGCTCCCGAGCGGCAAGCGCTGGCGGTCAACCGCCGGTTGGTGCTTCCGGCATCGTTCGGTCGAGGAAGTCGAGCAGGGTTCGGTAATACGTCCGGCGGTGATCGTTGTCCCAGATGCCGTGGCCTTCGCGCGGCAGGGGCAGCCATTCGGGCGGATGGCCGGCGGCGGCCAGGGCGTCGCGCAACGCTTCCGAATGCGCGAACGGTACCTGTTCATCTGCCGTGCCGTGGGCGAGCAGCACCGGTACTTTGATATCGCTCGCCAGGTGGAGCGGCGAACGGTTTTGTAATTCGGCCAGGTCGTCGCCCAGGACGCGGCGCAAATACGCCTCGCCACCGCGGCCTCTTTGGATATTGCCTTTTTTGTATAACAATTCCAGATCGTAAGCACCGGCGAAGCCGACCGCGCAGCGATACAATTCCGGTTCGCGGGCGGCGGCCATCAGTGCCGCATAGCCACCGAAACTGCCGCCGTAGATGCCGATCCTGTCCGGATCGGCGTAGCCCTCGGCGATCGCCCAACGTGTTGCATCGGTGATGTCGTCCTGGATCTTGCGCCCCCACTCGCCGTAACCGGCGATCTCGAATGCATCGCCGTAACCGGCGCTGCCGCGGAAATTGATTTGCAACACGGCGTAGCCGTGGCGGGCGAACAACTGCACTTCGTTATCGTACCCCCAGTGGTCGCGTACTTGATGCGGCCCGCCATGCGGCATCACCAGCAACGGGAACGGCCGGGCCTCGCCGGCCGGCAAGGTCAGATAGCCATGGAGAGTCAAGCCGTCACGGGCGGTCACCACGATCGGCTGCATCGGACGCATGGTTTTAGCATCCATCCACGAGCGGGTGCCGAGCAAATAGCTGGCCTTATTGGTTGTGGTATCGAACAAATAATACTCGGCCGGGTGGATGTCGCTGTCGACTTTGACGATCATCTCGCGGTAATCGTGCGTGCTGCTGGTGATGGCAACGCGCCGCCCGCCGAATGCCGGGACCAGCATTTTGTGGCTGCGCACCAGCGGATGATCATCGGCACCGATATAGGCATAACTCACTTTGCCGTCGTCGATTTCCGCCACCAACGGGGTGTTGCTGAACGGGTCGGTAAATCTGTAGTCGAGATCGACGTTAGGACTCGCCGCCACCTCGGTGAGGGCACCGCCGTCCCGTTCGTAGCGATAAATGCCGCGCAATGCCTTGTCGCCACGCGGCCCGGAAAGCAGCACGGCATTGCCGTCTTCGATCAAAGCCAGCGGTTCGACGTCCACGTTACTGAAACCGGCAAGAGTGAACTCTTGCCATTCGGCACCGGCTTCGGGGCGGTAGAGGTACTTGCCGGTATTGTCGGCACCGGCGCCGGCAGCAAAGCGCACATTCCCGGCGGCGTCGGCCAGCGGCAGGCTGTTGGGCAGCGGGATCCGCCCGAGACTGCGCCGCTGGCCGGTATAGACGTTCAACATACTGACTTCCGGCAGCACGCCGGCTTTGAGCCCCGACTCCCCCTCCACCCAGGGATATTCGGCGATCAAGATCCAATCTTTCTGCTCGGGCAGAATATGGACCATGCTGTGGTTGGCAGCCCGGCGGATTTTTTCCGGGGCACGATAACCGTAGAGGTAGGCCTGCTTGCTGCCGTCGCGGTTGACGCCGAACAACTCGCCGGTCGAGACGGGCTGTTCCTCGTAGCCAAGGTCGGTGGCAATCTGGTAAACGACGCGCTCGTCGTTGACCCATGTGAAATCGATAACGTGGCCGTTTTCGATGGCTCGCGCGCCACCGGTCAGCTTCATGTCACGGCGGCGCAAAAAGCCGAGAACTTGTTTGTTCTTCTGGTAAAAAAGCACGGCTAAATAAGCCCCGTCGGGCGAAATTTCGACGCTCAAAAATTCATCGTCGCGGATAAAATCGTCGAGCGAGTCAAGCGGCTGGGACGCGGCGGCGACCACCGGCCAGGCCATCGGCAGCCACCACATCAACAGCAAAAAACGTGAGAAACGCATTGTTCTTCTCCACAAAAAGTGAATCGAATCAATCATTTATTTTACATTTCCCTATCCCCGACTGCTAGCATAACACCGCCGCACGGCGGGCCGCAAACCGCGCCGGCGACCCTTCTCAGGCGGCGGTTGCTACAATACCGGCCCGTTTCGAGATGGTCGATCGATGCCCGATACCCTGCCCCGCGCCGACTGGTCGTGGCCCGTTCGTCTGACGATGCCGCTGTGGCGGCGATTGCTCCGTTTTCTGGTCCGCGCCCGCTCCGTACCGCAGCCGCTCAGCGAACTCGGCATCGACCCGGCCAAGCCCGTGCTCTATGTCCTCGAAGCCCACGGTCTGGCCTCCTATCTGATCCTCGAAATGACTTGCCGGGACGAAGGGCTGCCGCTGCCCGGCGCGCCGCTCGGCGCCGACAAAATCGTTCTGCCGCGCAGCTACGGCGCGGTCAAACGCTACCGGGGAATCTTCCTGCAACGACTGCAAGCGCGTCGCGCGTCGCGCACGGTGCGCTATCTACTCGCGGCGCACGCCAAAGATCCTACGCTCGATGCGCAAATCGTGCCGGTCAGCGTGCTGATCGGCCGCGCCCCGGACAAGGAATCGCGCCTGACCAAGGTGCTGTTTTCGGAAAACTGGGAACTCGGCGGCCGCCTGCGCCGCCTGCTCAGCCTGATCGTCAACGGCCGCGCCACATTCGTCCATTTCGGCACGCCGCTCGTCGTCTCCGAACTCACCGCCCAGGGATTCAGCGGCGAGCAATTGCTGCGCCGTGTCATGCGCAGCCTGCGCACCACGTTCCGCCGCACCCGAACCGCGGCGATCGGACCGGACCGCTCGCACCGGCGGACGCTGATCGAACGCCTGCTGAAAGCCGACAGCGTGCAGGAAGCGATCGCCGCGCAAGCCAAGCGCGATCAAATCAGCCGCGACGAAGCCGAGGAGCAGGCCCGGCGATTTGCCTGGGAGATCGCCGCCGATTATTCGTTCACCTTCGTGCGGGCGATGGAAATCCTGCTGACCTGGTTCTGGAACAAGATTTACCGCGGCGTCGAAGTGCACCATTTCAATCTTTTCCAGCGCGCCGCGCCGGGGCACGAAGTGATTTACGTACCGTGCCACCGCAGCCACATCGACTATCTTGTACTGTCGTACATTCTTTACCAACGCGGCTTCGTCCCGCCACACGTCGCCGCCGGGGTCAATCTCAACATGCCGTTCGTCGGGCCGCTTTTACGCCGCGGCGGGGCTTTCTTCCTGCGCCGCAGTTTCCGCTCGCAACCGCTTTACGCGGCGGTCTTCAGCGAATACACCGCTTTACTGCTCAACAAGGGCGTACACATCGAGTTTTTCCCGGAAGGCACCCGCAGTCGAACCGGCCGCCTGCTGCCACCGCGCGCCGGCCTTTTAGCTATCACCGTACGCGGCCATCTGCAAGCACCGCGCCGGCCGCTGCTCTATCAGCCGGTAAACATCGGATACGAGCGCCTGGTCGAAGGCGGCGCCTATACCCGCGAACTCTACGGCCAGAGCAAGAAAAAAGAAACGGTGTGGGATCTGCTGAGCACCGTGTTCGGCATCATCCGCCGCAATCACGGCCAGGTGCACGTCAGTTTCAGCGAACCGATCCTGCTCGACGAAATGCTCGAGCGCCGCGACCCTGAATGGCGCGATTCGGCCGCCGCCGGGCGCCCGGCATGGCTGCCCGCAGTGGTCGATGAACTGGCCAATCGGATCGCCACCGGCATCAATCAAGCGACGCACGCCAATCCGGTCAGCCTGCTGGCGGCCGCCCTGCTCGCCACGCGCCTGCGGGCCATGGACGAGGTCGTACTGTGCGACGTGCTGGCCAAGTATCAAAAACTGCTGAGCCTGTTCGCTTACGCCCCGCGCATCACGGTCAGCGCCATCGAACCGGCCGGGATCATCGCCTACGGCCTCGACCTCGAAATCATTGAGCGTCTCGAACACCCGCTGGGGGCCATCATCCGCATCCCGCCGCGGGTCACCAGTCAGTTGACCTACTACCGCAACAACATCGCTCACCTGCTGGCGTTGCCGTCGCTGATCGCCTCATGCTTCATGAACGCCGCCGAGATCAGAACAAACCGGCTGCGCGAGCTAGTGACGGCGATTTATCCTTTTTTGAAAAACGAACTTTACCTGCCGTGGCTGGTCGAGGATCTGCCGGCGGTGCTCGACCACTACATCCAAGCGATGATCGACAACGGTCTTTTGTACCGCAGCGACGACCAAGCGATGCTGATGCGCGCCACCGGCGGTTCGGACAGCGCATTTTATTTGCGCAACATGGCCCGCACCCTAATCCAGACGCTCGAACGCTATTACATCACGTTCGCCATTTTGGACAAGAACGGCTCGGGCACGCTGAGCCGCGCCGAACTGGAAAAGCTCGGCGCCCAAACCGCCGAACGGATCGGACTTTTGCTGGAATACGAAACGCCGGAGTTCGCCGATCAGACCCTGTTTCGCCAGTTCATCGATATCCTGACCCGTCGCGGCATCATCAGCCGCGACGACGAAGGCCGGCTGATCTTCGATCAGCGCCTGACCCAGTTCGCGGTCGATGCGAAATTGATCCTCGGCAAGGAATTGCGCCACAGCATCCTGCACATCACACCGACACTGGGACCCAAACCCCCGGCCGGTGGGGCGGCGCAAGCGACAGGGCCGGAAGCGGCGGCGCCCAATCCGCCGGCGCCGGCTGGCGCAAACCCGCCGCCGGCGGCATCGTCTCAGGCGTCGAGGTCGGGAATCAACCGGCTTTCCCAGTAGGCGAGCTGATCGCGCAGCCTGAGCTTGCGTTTTTTCAACCGGGTCAAGGCCAACTGGTCGCCGCCGGGGTGGGCGGCCAGCGTCGAAATCGCCAGATCCAAGTCGCGGTGCTCCACGCGCAAGCGGCGGATCATGGCGGCGATTTCTTCGGTCGATGGCGTATTCGCCGGCACTCGATATGACTGCGGGTTGGGTTAAACTCCGCCCCTATCATAATGCAATCTAACCGCGCCGATGCGATGAACCGTTCCGCTGCACTCGCTAGCTTGACCGAGAATTCCGGGAATCTATGCAACAATTGGGTAAACGCCGGCCGTGAAACGGCCGCAATTCAAGAACAGGAAGCCCTGGCATGATCGAACGCCGAAAATTCATCCACCATACCGCTGTCGCCCTCGGCGGCGCCGCCCTCGCCGGTTGCGCACCGCGCACCGGACAAAACGGCGACTGCGCCCAGGACGCGGCGGCGAATGCCCGGCGCTGGAAAATGGTGACCACCTGGCCGCGGGATTTTCCCGGCCTGGGCGGCGGTGCGCGTCGCCTGGCCGAAGCCATCACGCAGATGAGCGGCGGCCGGCTGACCGTGACCGTGTACGGCGCCAACGAATTCGTCCCGGCGTTCGAAGTGTTCGACGCGGTGGCGAGCGGCACTGCCGAACTCGGCCACGGCGCCGCCTATTATTGGAAAGGCAAGGCGCCGGCGGCGCAGTTGTTCGGCAGCGTACCGTTCGGCATGACCGCGACCGAAGTCAACGGCTGGCTCTACTACGGCGGCGGTTTGGATCTGTGGCGCGAGGTTTATGCGCCGTTCGGCGTCGTCCCCTACCCGGCCGGCAACTCCGGCACCCAGATGGGCGGCTGGTTCAAGCGCGAAATCCAAACGCCGGAGGATCTCATCGGTTTAAAAATGCGCATTCCCGGACTCGGCGGCGAAGTCTTGCAAAAAGTCGGCGGCCTGCCGGTCAACATCCCAGGCGGCGATCTTTACACCGCGATCCAGACCGGGGCGATCGACGCGCTGGAATGGGTCGGCCCGTGGAACGACCTGTCGTTCGGCTTGCAGCAGGCTGCCCGTTTTTATTACTACCCGGGCTGGCAGGAACCCGGCTCGATACTCGAGTGCATCGTCAACCGTCAGGCGCTGGAGCAACTGCCGGACGACTTGCAAATGATCGTCTCCGTCGCGTGCCAGGCGATCACCCAGGACATGCAGGCCGAGTTCGCATCGCGCAACGCCCAGGCGTTGACCGCCCTGACCGAAGAACACGGCGTCGAACTCAGATCATTTCCGCCGGCGGTAATCGAGGCGCTGAAGAAAGCCGCCGGCGAAGTGCTCGCCGAACTCGCCACGCGCGACCCGCTCGCCGCAAAAGTCCTCGAATCGTACCGGGCTTTCGAACGCCAAGTCCGCCCGTGGACGGCGGTCTCGGAACAGGCTTACCGGGCGATTTAGGAAAATCTGCTGCACGCTGTCCAGGCTCATCGGGACAACCGGCAAGCGCGCGTTATTTCGCCTTCGGATTTTCCGGCTCGTCCGCCGCCGGGTCGATCAGTTCGCGGCAATGGAATACGGTCTGGTGTTCGACGATCGCGTCGCCGGCGCCCTGGCCGCGGGCATAACGCTTGCGCCAAATCCTATCGCGTTCGACGTCCATCGTGCCGCCGCCTTGTTCGACGCTCTGCCGTTGGTCGCGGTAACCCTGATCCCGCGACGCGGCCCATTCGGTGAAGCGCCGCTTGAGTTCCGGATCGCCGTCCCAGTCGGCGGGGCGCAGTTCGAACTCGTCGAGGGCGCCGAGCGGATAGGGAAAAATCCGGCCGATCGGTTCGCCTTCCTCGAAGCGGATGGCGCGATTGGGTTCGGTCAAACGCCAACTCATCGTGAACGGGTAAGGCAGCCAATCGGTGCGCACGAAGCCGTCGAGCGGCACGATGCCGGTTTTGTCGTGATTGGCCGGGCCGGTGATGACCATGCCGTATTCCGGCGGTGTTCTGAACAGGTAAGGCAACTCCCAGGTGAGGACGCCGTTGCCGAAATGCGTTTTCGGGCCCCAACGGTGGCGGCGCTCGGTCCATACCTTGAGATGCGCCAGATCGCTCATCCCGCTCCAGTAGAACTCGGCGGTGACCGGATTGAGAATTTCCCAACCCATCGTGTTGGCGGCGCTGAGCGGGATGCAGCGGTAGGCATAGCGTTCCGGCGTGCGGTCCATCCAGTCGCGCCCCGGGCGCGCCGGTCTGAGCCGGCGTAGTTCGTCGCGCCCGGCGCCAGGCAGCAGATAGATTTTAATCTCCGGCGTCATCCGCGCCACCCGCCGGACCGGGGGATACTTCGTCGCCGGGTTCAAGCCTGTCGCCGTTGTCATCGTCATCGCTGTCGCCGGCGGCGCACGCGATGCCGACCAGTTGATCGCCCTCGTCGAGGCGGATCAGCATCACACCCTGAGTATTGCGGCCGAAGCGCGATACTTCTTCGGCCCGTGTCCGGACCAGCGTGCCGTTGTTGCTGATCAGCATCAGGTGTTGAGCGGGGGCGACGTTGAGCGCTGCGACCAGCTCGCCGTTGCGGTCGCTGGTCTGGATCGCGATCACGCCGTGTCCGCCGCGGTGGCGCAGCGGAAATTCGCCGACCCGGGTGCGCTTGCCGTAGCCGTTGGCGGTGGCAATCAGCATGTCCTCGTGCGCCGCGACCTGCATGGCGACCAGATACTGTCCCTCGTCCATGCGCAGGCCGATCACACCGCGCGCCACACGACCCATCGGCCTGACTTCGCTTTCGCTGAAGTGGATGCCGCGGCCGTCGTTGGAAAAGAGCAGAATTTCAGCCTCGCCGGCGGTCAATGCCACGTCGACGACAACGTCGTCGGGCGCCAGATCGATCGCCCGGATGCCCGGCGCCAGCGGCCGTGAATAGGCGGTGAGCGGCGTTTTTTTGACGTAACCTTGACGGGTCGCGAAAAACACGAAATGGTCGGGTGTATAGTCGCGCACCGGCAGCACGGCGTTGACCCGCTCGCCCTCTTCCAGCGGCAGCAGGTTGACCATCGGCTTGCCGCGGCTGCCGGGACCGGCTTGCGGCAGATCGTAAACCTTGAGCCAATGCACTTTGCCGGCGTTGGTGAAACACAACAGCGTGTCGTGCGTGTTGACCACCCACATGCGATCGATGAAGTCCTCGTCTTTCATCCGCGTCGCGCTGCGGCCGCGGCCGCCGCGCCGCTGGCTGCGCCAGGTATCGAGCGGCTGGCACTTGGCATAGCCGGCATGCGACAGGGTGACGACGACATCCTGCTCGGAGATCAGATCTTCCATGCTCATGCTCAGCCGGTCGGCGATGATCGCGGTCCGCCGCCGATCGCCGTAGCGCTCGCGGATGTCCTCGAGTTCGGCTTTGATCACCGCCTGCAAGCGGTCCGGGTCAGAAAGGATGAGCAACAACTCGGCGATGCGCGCCAGGATCTCGCGATATTCGGCGGCGAGTTTTTCCTGCTCCAGACCGGTCAGTTTCTGCAAGCGTAGATCGAGGATCGCCTGGGCCTGCGCCGGAGACAAATGATAGCCGTCATCGCGCAGGCCGTACTGCGCTTCGAGATCGGTCGGCCGCGAGGCAGCGGCGCCGGCCTGGGCGAGCAGCGCGGCCACCTCGCCCGGCGCCCAGGACCGGGCGAGCAATGCGTCGCGCGCTTCGGCCGGACTGCGCGAACGCTTGATCAGGGCGATGACTTCGTCGAGGTTGGCCAACGCCACGGTCAAGCCTTCCAGGAGGTGGGCGCGCTCGCGTGCTTTAGCCAGTTGGTAAATCGTCCGCCGGGTGACCACTTCACGACGGTGGCGTAAAAACGCGGCGAGCACCGTCCGGATATCGAGCAATTGCGGCCGGCCATCGACCAACGCCACCATGTTGATGCCGAACACGCTCTGCATCTGGGTGTGCTGATACAGGTTATTCAGCACCACTTCCGGCACTTCGCCGCGCCGCAGCTCGATCACCATGCGCATGCCGTCCTTATCGGATTCGTCGCGCAGGCCGTCGCCGGCGATACCGTCGATTTTTTTCTCCTTGACCAACTCGGCGATTTTCTCGAACAGGCGCGCTTTGTTCACCTGGTACGGCAGTTCGGTGACGATAATCGCCTGGCGCACGCCGCCCTCGACGTCCTCGACGTGGCTGCGGGCCCGCAGATAGATCCGGCCGCGGCCCGTGGTGTAGGCTTCGCGGATGCCTTCGGCGCCATTGATGATGCCGGCGGTGGGAAAATCCGGTCCGGGCAGATGGCGCATGACGCCATGGATATCGAGCTCTGGATCGGCGAGCAAGGCCAGTGTCGCGTCGATGACCTCGCCGAGGTTGTGCGGCGGGATGTTGGTCGCCATGCCCACCGCGATACCCGACGAACCGTTGACCAAAAGGCCCGGCACAGCGGCCGGCAGGACGACCGGCTCCTGCTCGTTGCCGTCGTAATTGGCGATGAAATCGACCGTTTCCTGGTCGAGATCGGCCATCATTTCATGGGCGATGCGCGCCAGGCGGATTTCGGTGTAGCGCATCGCCGCCGGCGGGTCGCCGTCCACTGAGCCGAAGTTGCCCTGGCCGTCGATCAGCGGGTAGCGCATCGAAAAAGACTGGGCCATGCGGACGATGGTGTCGTAGACCGCGGTATCGCCGTGCGGGTGGTACTTACCGATCACATCGCCGACGACGCGGGCCGATTTTTTGTACGCCTTGTTCCAGTCATTGCCCAGCACCTGCATGGCGAAAAGCACGCGGCGGTGCACCGGTTTCAGGCCGTCACGGACGTCCGGCAGGGCACGCCCGACGATCACGCTCATCGCGTAATCGAGGTACGACTGCTTCATTTCATCCTCGAGATTGACGGGGATGATTTCGCGCCTGGATTCAGCCATCGGAAAGGGTCTCTTCAAGACAACGCTGGCCGGCGTAACTCACTGTTTTTATTGATAAAAAAACCACAGGAACCCGGCCGGACAAAGATCGTTCATTATACCATGAAGCCTTGTTTTTCGGGGTGCCATGCAGGCTCGAATACAGCGCCTGATGCACTGCGGACGACAGCCGGGTATCATGGCGCCGTCTCGCTCACCAAGCAGGATTGATCGACCATGTACAAGCATCTGACTTTGTTGTTCGGCGCGGTGCTCAGCACTGCGGCCGGCGCCCAACCGGCGCCCAGTGAAAACGCCCCGGCAGCGACCACCGGCGAGGGCAACCCCGTCGTACGCCTGACCACTTCCAAAGGGGTGATCGATATCGAGCTTTACCCCGACAAAGCGCCCGAAACCGTCGCCAACTTTCTCAAATACGTCGAATCCGGCTTCTATGACGGCACGATATTCCACCGCGTGATCAGCCATTTCATGATCCAGGGTGGCGGCTTCACGGCCGATATGCAGCAAAAACCGACGCGCCCGCCGATCACCAATGAAGCCGATAACGGCCTGGCCAACGCCCGCGGCACCATCGCCATGGCCCGCACCGGCGACCCGCACAGCGCCACGGCGCAGTTTTTCATCAACGTCCAGGACAACAGCGCCCTCAACCACCGCAACAAGGTGACGCCGCAAGGCTGGGGTTATGCGGTGTTCGGCAAAGTGATCGCCGGCATGGAAGTGGTGGACGACATCCGTTTCGTGCCGACCGGCAACCGCGGCATGCTCCAGGACGTGCCCATCGAAACCGTCACGATCGAGCACGCCGAAGTGCGCAAACCGGCCGGCGGCGAGTGAAGCGCGGCGAACTGCTCTTTCTTTCCGACGTTCATCTGGAATCGCCCGACCAGCCGGCCTTCGGCTGGCTTTGCGAGACCCTCGCTGCCGCCCGCCAACGGGCGGCGGCGGTTTATATCCTCGGCGACCTGTTCGAGGCGTGGATCGGCGACGACGCACCGGGCGCGGTGGGCGAAGGGCTGGCGCCGGTGCTCGCCGCCCTGCCGGCGAGCGGCGTGCCGGTCTTTTTCCTGCACGGCAATCGTGATTTTTTGCTCGGTGAACGCTATGCCGCGGCCTCGGGCATGACGCTGCTCGACGGCCCGGCGGTCATCACGATCGGTACCGCGCGCGTCCTTGCGCTGCACGGCGACGAACTGTGCACCGGCGATACCGCCTACCAGGCTTTTCGCGCCGAAGTCCGCGATCCGGCCTGGCAACGCGCTTTTCTGACCCGGCCAGCCGCCGAAAGACGCGATCTGGCGCGCCGGGCCCGCGACGCCAGTTCACTGGCCACTGCCGGCAAACCCGCGGCCATCATGGACGTCGAGCCGGCAACGGTCAGCGCCTGGCTGGCCCGCCACGCTGTGCAGTACATGATCCACGGCCATACCCATCGCCCGGCGCTGCACCGTACAACGCCCGCCCCCGGCGTCACCGCCTGGCGCCGTGTGCTCGGCGCCTGGGAGAACCAGGCCATGGCCCACTGGATCCGGCCGGCGTACTTTCCCGATCCTCAAGCGCCAGGACTGTAGATCACGCCACCGGCCGCGGCGTAAGCGGCGAGCACCGCCCGCGCCCGCTCGCGCTGCACACCGGTCACCACCTCGATGCCGCGGTGGCGCATCGCGCCCGGCCAGTCGTCCGGTTTCGGCCCCTCATCGAACCCCGCAGCTTCGGCGTCCACACCCCGCGCTCCGCACACCAGCCGCCTGACGCCCGACCACAGCGTTGCGCCGAGACACATCAGGCACGGCTCGCACGAAGTGACCAAAGTCAGATCGGCCGCCGATAAATCCCAGCCGCCGAGCCGGCGTTGGGCCAGCGTCAAGGCGACGACCTCGGCGTGCAGGGCCGAAAGATTCGAAGCCAGCACCAGATTGACCCCGGCCGCGACCTGTTCCAGCGTCGCCGAGACGACGACCCGCGCCCCGAACGGCCCGCCGAGTCCCGCCGCCGCCCCGTCCCGGCCGAGATCGATCGCCGCCCCCATCGCCTCGTTCAGATCCCGGAAGCGACGCGGCACCAAAGCCGCCCGCAGCAATTCCGGCAGCACAACGCGCAGCTCGCCGCCGCCATCGCGTTCGTCCCCTTTGCCGTTATCCCGTTCGTTCATCCGTTCAAATCCGCTCGTTGTCACTGACTGATGTCCCGAATCGCCCCCGCCCTTTCCCCCGCCAGTGGGGACTGGGGTGGGGCCATCGCCCGGATCATGGTGCGCTGGCGGCGAACCTCGAACAGCACGACGCCGGCGGCGACCGAGACATTGAGGCTCTCCACCCGCCCGGTGAGCGGAATACGCATTTGGAAATCGCACAATTCGGCAGTCAGGCGGCGCATGCCGTGTTCCTCGGCGCCGAGAACGACGGCCAACGGCCGGTTGAGGTCGTGCTCGTAGAGGGTCTGCGCCGCCTCGCCGGCCGTTCCGGCAAGCCACAGGCCGCCCTGTTTAAGACGGCGCAGCGCCCGCGCCAGATTGACCACGCGGACCAGTGGCAACAATTCCGCGGCGCCAGCCGCCGCCCGGCGGGCGGCGGGCGTCAGCTCGGCGGCTCGGTCGCGCGGTATCACGACAGCGGTCGCACCGGCCGCTTCCGCCGTGCGCAGACAGGCGCCGAGGTTGTGCGGGTCGGTGACCCCATCGAGCACCACGACCAGCGGCTCGGCCGCGGCGGCGATCAACGGCTCGAGATCCCCCTCGTCGAGGAGGTTATCAGCCTCGAAACTGACCACCACGCCTTGATGGCGGACCGCGGGCAACAGGCGATCGAGGCCGGCCTGATCCAGTTCATGGCTGCGCACGCCAGCGGCGGCGGCTTGCCGGCGCAGCTTTTCGAGCCGGGCGTTTCGCGTTCCGGCTTTGAACCAGATATCGCCGATCCGCTCCGGTTTATGGCGCAGCAAAGCGGCCGCGACGTGGATGCCCGCGGCCCGTTCGAGTTGGTGTTTCATACCGGTTCCAAAAGTTCGAGATCGATTTTATCGTCTTCCAACCGCACCGCGGCCAGCCGGACGCGCACCGCGTCACCCCACCGGTAAAGCCGGCCGCTGCGTTCGCCTCGCAGGTGCTGGGCGAGAGGGTCGAAATGATAATAATCGCCGGGCAGCGTGCTGATGTGCACCAGGCCGCTGACCGGCGGCGCGGCCAGCTCGACGAACAAGCCGAAACCAGTGACCCCGCTGACCATGCCGGCGAACACTTCGCCGACACGACCTTTGAGGTAAACGCACATCAACCGCTGCCTCACCTGGCGCTCGGCCTCCTCGGCGCGGCGCTCGGTAAACGAGCAATGCTCGGCCAGATCGCCCAGCGCCGTAGGGCGTTCGCCGCCTGCTGTACCGTCGCCGAGGTGACGGAGCAGCGCGCGGTGAACGAGCAGATCGGGATAGCGGCGGATCGGCGAGGTGAAATGGCAATAGGCATCGAGCGCCAGACCGAAATGCCCTTCGTTCACGGGCAAGTACACCGCCAGCGCCTGGGCGCGGAGCAGCATCGCATGGACCAGGTCGTGGTTCGGCCGGTCGCGCACGGCCTCGGCCAGCGCCGCGAAATCGGCCGGCGCAGGCCGCTCTTTCCAGTCGGGTTTCAGCCCCTGAGCGCGCAGAAACGGCACCAGGGTTTCGAGTTTGACCGGCGGTGGCGGGTGGTGGACGCGGTACAAAGCCGGAATCTCGGCGGCCAGCAGGGTGCGCGCCGCGCAAACGTTGGCGGTGATCATCGCCTCTTCGATCATCCGGTGTGCGGTCAGCCGCTCCGCCACCACCACGTCGGCAACCTCGCCGTTTTCAGCGAAGACGATTTTCGCCTCGCGGCTATCGAAATCCAGCGCCCCACGCCGCCGGCGCCGCCGATCCAACGCCTGCCACAGCCGATAGAACGCGCGCAGCGAATCGCCGACCGCGGCGCCCTCGGCACCCGCCGGCAACGCGCTGATGTCCTGCCGCGCCTCAGGCGCTGCGACAGACTGTTCGACCTGCTGGTAGGTCAAACGCGCGTGTGAGCGGATCACCGCCCGGTAAAAGCGGCTCGCCTCGACCTCGCCGTGGCGATCGATGTGCATATCGCAGACCAGCGCCAGGCGCGGCCGCTCCGGCTTCAGCGAACACAAGCCGTTGGAGACCGCTTCCGGCAGCATCGGCAACACGCGGTTCGGAAAATACACCGAGGTGCCGCGCCCGCGCGCCGCGGCATCGAGCACGCTGCCGGGGCGCACATAGTACGCGACATCGGCGATGGCAACGATCAGCCGCCAGCCGCCGCCCGCGGGCGCGCAATAGACCGCATCATCAAAATCGCGCGCCTCCGGACCGTCGATCGTCACCAGCGGCAGAGCCTGGAGATCGTCGCGGCCGGCAAAATCGTCCACCGCCGGATCGTCCGGCAACCCGGCCATTTCAGCCGCCACCTCCGGCGGCCATTCATGCGGTAGCTCGTGACTGTGAATCGCGATCTCCACCGCCATCCCCGGTGCTCCGGCCTCGCCCAGCACGCGCTCCAAAACGCCGACCGGCGGCGCCCCGTCCTGCGGCGGCTCGACGATGCGCGCCACCACGATCTGCCCCGGCGAGGGCTGCGCCGCTTCGCTCGCGCGCAGCACCACATCGAAACCCAAACGCGGGTCGTCGGGCGCGACAAACGCCACTCCGCCGCGCTCGAGATAACGCCCGACCACCTTCGAAACCGCCCGCTCCAGCACCTCGACAATCTGCGCCGTCGGCCGGCCGCGCCGGTCGAGCCCGGTAATGCAGCACAAAATCCGGTCGCCGTGCATTACCTGGCGCATTTCCCGGGGACTGAGATACAGCCAAGGCTCGCCCTCGTCGGGCACCACGTGGCCATGCCCCTCGGCACTGGCGTGGACCCGGCCGTGGATCAAATCCATCCGCTCCGGCAAGCCGAAAGCACCGCGCCGATTGCGCACCACTCGGCCCGCCGCCGTCAGGTCGGCGAGCAGCCGATCGAGCGCCGCCCGATCCGTAACCTGCAACGCCGCCGCAATCTCGTCGCCGCCGAGCGGCCTGCCCTGCACATACAACCAGCCGATCAGGTAATGGTCGCTTGGCGCCGGCGCTGCCGGTGGCTGCCGCGCACCGGAACGCCGCCGCAGCGGGTGGCGGGCCGATCGGTGGGGGCGCTTGGAAGGCTGGGTCATGTGGAACGATTTAACAGTGATTTGCGCTATAATTATGGCCGATCGTCCAGTTGAGGGCGATCAAACACAGCAGCCCCTTGACGTGAGGGCGCGTACAGGATACCTTCTTCACGCCCGGTGCGGTAACCCCTTGCCGCACCGGACAGTGGCTGGAGCCCTACCCCTTGGGGTTCCAGCCACGCCTTGCCGAGGTGGCGGAATTGGTAGACGCGCTGGCTTCAGGTGCCAGTGGCCGCAAGGTCGTGGAGGTTCAAGTCCTCTCCTCGGCACCATCTGATACAGGCGCCAGACATGCCACACTGGCACCTGAAGCAATCAAAACCAACACGCGCAGCGCGAACGGCTTACC
>JRYH01000165.1_pt1 | contig 91953 bp, 100 predicted proteins | sample 235351 | NCBI WGS metagenome assembly JRYH01 (sample SAMN03074221, study PRJNA261480) | activated sludge metagenome | biome: Wastewater Treatment Plant; feature: Wastewater; material: Activated sludge; isolation source: activated biomass of a wastewater treatment plant treating wastewater... ... | reverse complement strand
CGGGCGCGGACCGGCCATCCTGCTGCAAAGAGAAAGGATCAAACGAAAGACATTCAAACAACGCCGCTTGCAACATCAACGACGAGCCGCTTAGATCAACCCAACGGATGATCCAAACCCTCCACTACGCGAACCGCATCCCTGTCTCAAAGACTGTGAAGACGGACACCTTCGCGATGGCGAAAGCCATCGATAAACCATTCCCGTGTTCCATCTGCAAATTCGACCGCCGGCCCATCATCGCGATGAAGGTTGCCATCGCGATACCAGTTTTTGCTTCCGTCGTAGTATTCGATGGCAGGGCCGTCCTCACGGTGGAGCACACCATTGCGATACCATTTGGTGGTGCCGCTGTTGGTTACAACCGCTGGACCATCTTCGCGGTGGAGCTTGCCGTTGGAGTACCATCTTTTAGTGCCATCGTTGCTGGTGAGAATTGCTTCTTTGAAGCATTCCAAAAAAGAAGATTGGTCAAATGTCATAGTTTTTTTCCATATACAATTTTTTCTATAACGATTATGTCACAAATCATTTTTCATATTCAACAGGATCATATTCCTAAGCCGAAATGCTTTTAATTGAATGTCCGTTTGCGCAAAAAAGGCAGCCCTATGAGGGCTGCTGCTTCTTGAGCCAGGCAACCGCCTGCGAAGCCTTGGCGGCAGCGGTGAAGATCGCCTTGGGATCGTCCTTGAGCAGCTGAAGCCAATTCGCGATGTACTGGGCGTGATCGGTGCGCGTGTCCTGCGTGATGCCCAGCTCGGCGCAGAGGAAGGCGGAGCCAATTTCAGCGACCAGTTCTTCGGCGGCATAGGCGTCCTTCTTAAAGCGCGCGGCGAAGTCACGGTCACAGCGGGACTTGTGACCGGTCGCGTGCGTCGCCTCATGCAGGAGAACGGCGTAATAGGCCTCATCGCGGGTCATGGTGTCCGTACCGGTGAAAAGACCCTCATCCGGCATTGTGATCGTATCAGTCGCCGGGCGATAGAAGGCCCGCTCGCCACCATGGGAGACCGGGATGCCGGTATTGGCCATGAAGCGGTCAGCCGCTTCGATGCGGGCGATAGGCCCAAGCGGTTCGGGGCGGCCGGTAACGTCGTAGCCATCGACCTCATCGGCGTTGAAGACGTAAGACGCGCGTGCGACACGCCGCTTGCCGTTATCGGACTCGTCCTCCGTCTCGATCTCGAATTCCTTGTAGAAGATGACAAGCTCGGACTTCGCGCCCTTGCGAACCTGAGCGCCCAGTTCCTGCCACTGCTTGTACGTGGCGAAGATCGGCGAGGAGAAGCCGCGCAGTTCGGCGGCAACCCAAAGGTTGAGGACATTGATGCCGTTATAGGCGTTCTTGGTGAGCGCATTCTCAGGCATCCAGAGCGGACGGCCCGACCTGCGCCAGGGCATCTGCGGATCACCGGGATGGCTTTCGATAGCCGTGATGAGGCGCTGCGTGATTTCGGCATGGAGATCGCGGCGCGGCTTGGAGTTTGAGGAAGCGTTCGTCATGGCTCTGGCCCTTTCGTTGGCTTCGAGCCCACCGGAATTGGCGGTCTCAGGTGCCGTGACGAAGGGCGGCGGGGAATGAGCGGGGGCGGAACCGCGCCCCTAAAGGCGCGGCGGCCGGCGGAGCCGAAAGCCGAGGCCAAAGGCCTTGAAGCCCCCGCGCCACGACGCCAGGATCGGCATAATCAAGAGACCGCCTTTTGGTGCGGCTCCGCGACAAGGTCAGGGGGCTTTGATCGCGGCTTCAGATGTGAATCAAGACGACGAGCTGGCGAATATCAGCCTATGGCCTCGTCATCGCCCGGATCAGAACTCGCTGGGCGCTGATCTGTCAGATCGAGAAAGCGGCGCGACGTTACAGGGTCAATCCTGTCGGCCTGCTGAAGGGCCCAGTGTTCCCAAGCGCCCAACACATCGGCTGGTATGGGCTTAGGCAGTGATAGACTTGCTTCGCGGACGGCGTGAACATAGGCGCGAATGGTGGTTGCCGTTTGAAGGGCTGCCGCTTCTCTGAGAAGACGGTCAATCTTGGCCTGCTCCAAGGCTGCAATCCGCGCGCGTTCCTTTTCCTCGGCTTCGCGTTTCCGGCGTTTGGCCTCCTCGATGAGTTCGAGTCGCATCTTGGCACACCACTCGTACTGATTGACTTGCCGCTCTCGATAGCGGGACTCCCCTTCCATGATGAGATCAATCACGACCTTACGAAGCTGATCTTCGATACGCTTGCCATCGACGTCCTCGGCAAGCGTCACTTGGGGGTTCTGGTATCCCATGTCCATGACCAGCCTAAGCCGCTCACGGCTGCTTTTTTGGGTGCCCTTCTTCGAAGGCACGACAGCCAAGCTGAGTTCAATGGTCGATTGTCCGATCCCAATATCGATCTGCTCGCCTTTTTCGCCACGTACAGAGCCTCCGAAGCCTTGTTTTGCCAGCGCCAAAAGCAGGGCATTCATGATGCGCAAGCGCCGCCGCTCGGTCGGAGCGTCAAAGATGGGCTCGTAGAATGACGCTAGATACGGAGAGCTCTTTTGCTTCTCACGGCGCGCGTCGTCTTTCGCTAGTAGAGCGCGAATGTTTCGGTGGGCAAGGTCCAAATTTGGCGAGACGCGCACAGCTCCGGTTCGCTTCTCGATGCGGCTGCGGACATCTTCAAGCGGTTCATCGAAGGTGGGTGGTGTGGGTTCTGGGTCATTCGCGGTGATCGCGGGCATGCGCCAGTATTGGTCTTGGCCGATGGTGACCTGATCAGAGTGGCCAGGTTCACGAGGAGGCAGCGGCAGTTTTGCTACGCGGTGACCGGCCTGCTTTCGGTTCCAGTAGCCGCGCGGGGGTACTGGAATCCCGGCCTTGCGACAAGCCTTTGCAAGACCGACATCAGATAGGCCCAAGCGAGCCGAAATGGTCCGCATCGGCTCAGACCAGACCAGTTCATAGAGTTCTGGTCGAGAGAATGTGTGTCCCACCGCGCCCTGCCTTTCTAGTGTGTTGGGGCATGCTTCTGCTAGCCTTGCACAGGGTGGCTGCCGTAGGACCTTGCGTAATTTGATCGCGCTATTTCCAGACTGCCTGCCATGATTGGAATTCACTCGGCCTGACGCCGTAGCGGGCGAAGTTACCCTCGTGCAGGCTCAGCAGCTCTGTCTCGGCAGCTTCGATGAACCTTTGGCGGTCGGCTTCCAGCACCTGGGTTTTGGCATAGTCTGCAATATGAGCCGCAGCATCTTTCTGGTTCATACGTTCGCGGATTGCCCCGGCAACGACATCGCGCAGCGCGTTGCGATAACGCAGTCGAAATGGATCGGGTTCGCCAAGCGTCTGCCGGACGGCAACGTAGCGCGAGGAAGACTTCTCATATGCCCACAGAAACACGTCCTTAATCAAATCGATCCTATTCAACTCGTAAACCCCGAGCAGGCCGCGCGTGTAGGTCTGGTCGGGCACAGCAATAAATGAGAGCGGCGCGAGGTTGCGCCGGATCAGCGGTATGTTCAGAGCAAGGCGCGAGACGCGTTTGTTCACGTCGATGAATGGCTGCAAGTATGGAAGCTGGATCATCACGAAGAACGCCGCTTCAAAAGGGTCCTCGATCGCTGACGCCGTTTCCAGCAGCTGGTTAAAGCACTCATCGATTACCTGCGGAATTTCTGGCGGCATATAAACCGAGCCGCCGATCGCCACGCCTTCATGCCGGAGTCGGCCCGCCGCGCTTTGGTCTTCCAGCAGGTTGTCCGCAAGAAGCGCGTGGAGGTTGAGGATGGTATGCCGGTTGAACCCGATCTCGCCTGCTGACTGAACGAGAAACTCAATCGCGGCCTTGTGGTTGAGGATCATCTGCGCGTCGCGCGGAGCCTTTTCTTCGGCCGCTTGCCCAAACTCGATCAGGCGCTGCGTGTCGAGCAAAGAATAGGTGTTGCCCTCAAGCCTGCTTGAATTCCATGAAAGGTCGATCAGCAGCCTGTTTAGAATCTGCAGTGCGTAGGTGCCGGCCGCTTCCTGAGTAGCCGCCGTGCGGCCCAATTCATGAAGTCGGGCCTTTTCGGCGACACTCAGATAGTGGGTATGGTTCGGCCGATACCCTTCCAAGAAGGCTCGGTTGTAGGCAACTGGAGTGCGTTCGAATACTGGCGCACTGACCAGGCGCAAAATCTCACTCCCTGCCCGCGAGAGTGGCACGAACATATCTGCCTGCACGGCGGGCGGGCTGGACTTCGTTGGTAGTGGGGCGGCGGCGTGATAACGGGTTGCCCGTCCTCGGTCTGCCCTGGTTATTCGATCCTGCTCGATTAGCGTATCTAGTCTGCGCTGTAGTGTTCGCCGGTTCAGCTTAAGCCCGGCACGGGCTTCCACCTCTTCGACCAACAGCCCGTCGGCAGCAGCGAGAACCTGCTCGATCGCCCGTAGTTGCGCGTCAATTTCGTGTTTGCCTGCCATTTATCGCGACACTTTCTTTGTTTTCGCGACATTTTACCCTGATTTTTGTCGCGAAGACAAGTATCGCGACACTTTTCTGTCGTGATTCATGCAGCACGGCTGGGCTGAGGTGCTGCGGGCGCGGCGCGCCTACGGACCCAAAGCCAGCAGGGCCCTAGCCGCCAAGTTTTCGGGCCACAACACCAGAATCGGCAGAATTTTACCGGCAAAAATAGCGGCAAGAAGCGCGTCTTCATTGCACGCGAAGAAATCACAATGCTTTGTTTTGGTTGATTTTTTGTGGATCATTGCAGCGGAAATGATCCGGCAAAAATAGCGGCAGAGAACAACACTTGTTGCAGCGAACAGACCGCTCTGTCATGGATTGTTGATCCCCGCAGAGATGATACAAAACGTCGTATATAGCCTTTACATATCCGACGTTTTGTATCATTTTAGATGTATGAACAAACCAACACAGCAAGATGTTGCTCAGGCACTACTCCATGAGAAGGGGATGGTTCGCCTGAGTGAATTCAAGGAACGGGGCGTAACAGCCGCTACGCTCTCTCGTATGGTTGAAAAAGGGCTCGTGCTGCGTCTGGGACGTGGGCTGTATCAAGTCGTCGATGCTGAACTTGATACGCATCATACACTGGCAGAAGCCGCCAAGCTTGTGCCGAAGGGGATCATCTGCCTCACCTCAGCCCTCGCCTATCACGGGCTCACTGACACGATCCCATCGCGCATTTGGATAGCCATCGGTGCCAAGGACCGTAAGCCCGCTGCTATGTCCATCCCTCTAAAGTTCGTGCGGTTTGGCGAAAAAGTCTTTCGCAGCGGGATCGAGGAGCACGTGATAGAGGGGGTAAAAGTTCGAGTTTACAACCCCGCCAAGACCGTCGTTGATCTGTTCCGCTATCGGCAGAGTGAAGGGCGGCGATATAAGAATAGTCCTGGGCTGAACCTAGCGATCGAAGGTCTGCGAGAAGCCCTCAAACGGCGCAAGACAACCCCCTCCGAAATCGCCGCCTTCGCGGAACAGGCCGGGATCTGGAAAATTATGCGGCCCTATCTCGATACGGTGATCGCAGATGCGTGAGCCTATCAAGAATATGGGGGCATCCGTTCGCGCCCGTTTGCTCAGACTATCCAAAGAGCGCGGGCAGCCGTTTGACCTGCTGCTTACACGCTATGCCTTGGAGCGATTTCTCTACCGGCTCAGCATCACCGACCATCGTGGCAACTTCGTACTCAAAGGCGCGATGCTGGTGACGACTTGGTTGCATAACCCTCACCGACCAACGCGCGATATCGATCTACTTGGATTTGGCAATGCCCAGCCTGAGGCCATTCTGGAAACCTTCAGAGATGTATGCGCCATCAATGCCGATGATGGGGTGGAGTTTGATGTAGATGGCTTAACAATCGATCGAAATCGCGAGGACCTCGCTTATGGCGGACTGCGCGTAGGAACCGAAGCGCGGATTGGCGGAGCGAGAATTCGTATCATTATCGATATAGGCTTTGGGGATGCCATTGAGCCGGGAGTGAACGAGATCGAGTTGCCTGTCCTGCTCGATTTGCCGGCTCCGAAGCTGCGCGCCTATGCGATGGAAACTGTGATCGCAGAAAAATTCCAGGCAATGGTTGCCCTTGGACGGGCGAACAGCCGAATGAAGGATTTTTACGACATCTGGTTCTTGGCAAAAACCTTCACGTTTGACGACGATCGTCTGGCCCGCGCTATATCGGCGACCTTCAAACGACGGGAAACGGAAATACCAATCAATGTGCCTGATGCATTGACCGATGCCTTTGCAGAAGACGACCAAAAACAACGACAATGGCAAGCCTTCATCGAAGGAGTTCTCGCTGAGCCAGCAGGATTATCTGCAGTAGTGCGAGACCTTCAAGGCTTCCTGATGCCTCATGCCCGGACCGCCAGAGGCCTAAACTAAAAAACAAACTTGATCTCAAGAACGTCGGCACTCTTCGTCTAAAAAACGAAGACATACCTTTTTTGATCTCGCGTCGAGACCTAGTTTCACCCGCCAAATCCTTCAACTTGCTTCAGAATGCAAGACTTCGGCCTTCCGAAGAGCTGGCCTTCCAACACTACCCGGCCTAGGTTTTAGGCCAATCGCGTTGAACAATAGGAGAAGCTGGTTTCGAGCCCCCGCAACCATCAATATCGCGCCTCTGTGCAGCGCCAGCACATCCTGTTCAAGCTCAGCGCGTAGCCCCCGAGCGCAAAACGCTTCTCCGAAGCGAACTGAAGCGCGGCCGCGACCCGCACGAGCAGCTGCATGGCCGGGTTTGACACGCTGACCAGTGGCTCCGGCAACGACGTCTTCACCGTCGGGATCGATCCCGGCGTCAATACGGTGCAGGATTTTCAGAGAACCGTCCACCAATCACGGCATCATCGAGGTGTCGAGAGCCCCGTTTGCTGACTTCGCGACGGTAGGCGCCATTTCGGCCGCCACGCTCTTCAAGCGCTTCATCAAGAGGTGGGCGCCTCCATGCGCGCCATGATCGTGCCGAAAGGATCTCGACCGTCTTGCTGCGGTGCGGAATTCTGAAAGCGCAAAAATGTTGCGGCGCAGCATTAGGATCGAGGGAATATAACTGGAACAACGCCCATGCAGTGCGACGGGCCGCAAACGGCCGCGAATAGTAAAGCAAAACAACCTATACAATATACATTTTTGGCCGCCTGGAATGCCCCTCGAAGAAATATCGAATTTATTGTTGAAATTCGCTAATTGATACTAAATAAAAACTTCTAATACTTATTGTCTATACATTAAAATAACTTAGAACTGCGACAATTTGTCAAGCTTGTCTATTTGAATTTAATTCGCATCGCAAGAAGTCATGATGCGCGCCTAGCATCCCCGGCAATAACGCAACGTGCTGCCCGATAACGTAGGGAGCTTAGGCGTATCCGCATTGTACGGGTGCGCAGGGGGATGCCCAGTTTCATGGAAGAGATCCTGTCGCTTCTGCATGGTTTTTCAGTCGCATTAACGCCGTTCAATCTTGCGCTCATGGCCGTCGGCATCATCCTCGGCGTGATCATCGGCGTTCTACCCGGCTTAGGCGGCGCCAACGGTGTCGCGATCCTGCTGCCACTCACATTCTCGATGCCGCCGACCTCGGCGATCATCATGCTGTCGTGCATCTACTGGGGGGCGCTTTTCGGCGGCGCCATCACGTCAATCCTGTTCAACATTCCCGGCGAGCCCTGGTCCGTGGCAACAACATTTGATGGCCACCCAATGGCGCGACAAGGACGCGCGGACGAGGCTCTCACTGCTGCCTTCACGTCCTCATTCATCGGCGCTTTCGTCGCCGTCGTCATGATCACGTTCCTGGCTCCTCTGGTTGCCAAGTTCGCACTGCGCTTCGGTCCGGCAGAATTCTTCGCGGTCTTCTTTCTCACGTTCGCAAGCTTCGTCGGCATGGGACGCGGCTCGCCCATGAAGGTGGTTGCCGCTATGTGCCTTGGCTTCGCGCTCGGCGCGGTCGGCCTGGACAAGATGACCGGCACCCTGCGCTTCACCTTTGGCCATGAAGAACTGCTCTCCGGCTTCGACTTCCTGATCGCCGTGATCGGCCTGTTCGGCATCGGCGAGATCCTGTCGTCGATCGAGGACGGCCTGAAGTTCCAGGGAGCGCACGCAACAATTCGACTGAGCGCGGTTTTCACCACGTGGAAGAAGCTCGTCGCGTACTGGGCGACATCGATCCGCAGCTGCCTTATCGGCTGCTGGATGGGCATCACTCCAGGTGGTGCAACACCGGCTTCATTCATGAGCTACGGTATTGCCAAACGCTTTTCGCCAAATGGCAACAACTTCGGCCGGGGTGAAATGGAAGGCGTCGTGGCCCCTGAAACCGCCGCCCATGCGGCTGGCACCAGCGCGCTTCTGCCCATGATCACGCTGGGTATTCCCGGCTCACCGACAGCGGCCGTGCTTCTCGGTGGCCTCATGATCTGGGGTCTTCAGCCTGGCCCGATGCTGTTCGTCGAGCAGAAGGAGTTCGTGTGGGGCCTCATCGCATCGATGTATCTGGGCAACCTCGCGGGCCTCATCATCGTGCTTACCTGCGTGCCGCTGTTTGCAGCGATTTTGCGCGTCCCGTTTTCGATTGTTGCACCCGTCATTCTGGTCGTGTGCGCTATCGGCGCCTACACCGTGCACAACTCGATGTTTGATGTCTGGATGATGCTGGTGTTCGGCATTATCGGATATGCATTCAACAAGCTCGACTATCCGCTGGCACCGCTGGTACTGGCGATCGTCCTTGGTGACAAGGCCGAGGAAGGCTTCCGTCAGGCACTATTGGGAAGCCAAGGAAGCCTCTCCATTTTCTTCTCGAACTGGCTCGTCGGCTCGATCATGGCACTCGGTCTGGCACTGCTTTTCTGGCCAGCAATCGGTTGGTTGAAAAGTAAGGTCGCGCGACGCTCGCTCCCCGAGACCACCGGATAGCACGGGAACGGCCGAGCGCGTTCGGCGGCCGACGCTCGGTGCAATCAAGGCCGCAGTAAAGTCAACCGATGACAGGGCGTCCCTGAAGGAACACCATCCATGAAATACACAAAACTCTTCGTCAATGCGCTCGCAATTGGCGCTGCCACTGCCGCCATTGCGCTACCTGCGCGAACGGCGATGGCCTGGGAACCGACCAAGCCCGTAACGTTCATCATTCCAGCGGGAACAGGCGGCGGCGCCGATCAAATGGCACGCTTCATCCAGGGAGTGGTCGCCAAGAACAACCTGATGACGCAACCACTCGTTGTCGTGAACAAGGGCGGCGGTGCTGGCGCTGAAGGCTTCCTGGAAGTTAAGAAGGCGAAGGGCGATCCACACACCATCATAATCACGCTATCGAATCTCTTCACGACGCCATTGGCGACGGGAGTCCCCTTCAAATGGTCTGACCTGACACCTGTTTCCATGTTGGCCCTCGACCAGTTCGTACTTTGGGTCAACAAGGACAACCCGGCCAAGACGGCTGCCGACTACATCGCCGCTGTGAAAGCAGGCGATGACAAGAGCTTCAAGATGGGCGGTACCGGCTCCAAGCAGGAAGATCAGATCATCACAGCAGCCCTGGAGCGTATAACCACGCCGAAAAAATTCACTTACATTCCTTATAAAGGCGGTGGCGAGGTAGCCACCCAGCTCGTCGGTGGGCACATAAGTTCAAGCGTGAACAATCCGATCGAGGCGGTCTCGCATTGGAAATCGGGCGCACTGCGTCCGCTGTGCATCTTCGATGGCAAGCGTTCCACCTACACAGAAAAGATCACGGCCGATATGGCCTGGTCTGATATCCCGACCTGCAAGGAAGCCGGCGTTGACGTCGAGTACCAGATGCTGCGTGGGATCTTCATGCCGGCCGGCGTGAAGCCGGAGGAAACCGCCTACTACGTGGATCTCTTCAAGAAGGTCGCGGCGACTCAAGACTGGAAGGATTTCATGGAAAAGGGTGCGTTCAACCAGACCATGATGTCGGGTGATGAATACAAGAACTGGGTCGCGAAAACCGATAAGGAACACCACGACTTGATGAAAGAAGCCGGCTTCCTGGCCGCAGGCCGTTGAGCACATAGCTTCCGCCGCCGGCCGCGCTCACCCGCCCGGCGGCGGTAACTCCTGTAACACGTGACAATCGATCCCCTTGTATTGGAGCATGCCCGTGCAAGACCAACACCCACACGAGAGGGCACTACTCGTTACAAAGCGAACGATGGATATCGTCGTCGCCCTCTCGTTGCTCGCCATCGCAGCCATTGGAATCATCGAAAGCCGTCGGATCGGTTATGGCTGGGAAGAGGGTGTTGGACCCGCCGCTGGCTTTTTCCCGTTCCTCGTGTGCGCTTTGCTCGGCATCGCGAGCCTCTTTAACCTCGCAATGGCGCTGCTGAAGAAGAACGAGGATTGGGAAGAGGACTTCGTGACGCTCGCTGGCTTCCGCCGCATTCTCTTTATCATCGTTCCAATGGTGTTTTTTACCGCCGCAATTCACTACATCGGCATCTATGCGGCGTCGGCGATCTTCATCGCAGCCTTCATGATCGCGTTCGGTCACAACAGCCTGCTGAAGTCAGTAAGCGTCGGCATCGGCGTTCCGCTCGCACTATTCTTCATGTTTGAGCGCTGGTTCCTCGTCCCCCTGCCCAAGGGGCCGCTCGAGGCGATGCTCGGGTATTGATCCCCGGACCGTCTTCTCAATTAATCCAGGAACCGCGCCCATGTTCGAGCTTCTTGCGGCCGATCCATCAGGCTTGCTCAATGCGCTTGCCACCGAGATCGGTCATGCCTTTGAGGTTGAGTGGTGGCGGCACAATTTTGATGAACTCGTGAAGGTTTTCATCATCGACATTACGCTGGCTGGCGACAATGCCATTGTCGTCGGTATGGCTGCGGCGCAAGTCCCACGTCAGCAGCGCGCCAAGGTGATCTTCTGGGGCATCTCGGCCGCTGTCCTCTTGCGCATATTCTTCGCGGCGATAACACAGAAATTGCTGCTGATCATCGGCCTGACGCTGGCGGGCGGCTTGCTGCTCTTGTGGGTCTGCTGGAAGATGTACCGTGGCATCGTCGATGGTCACGAGCAAGATCTCGACGCTGTTGAAGCCGGTGCAAATGGCACCGGTGACAAGAGCTTCTGGGCCGCGGTAACGCAGATCGTCGTGGCTGACGTTTCAATGTCGCTCGATAACGTGTTGGCTGTCGCAGGCGCCTCCGGGCAGAGCCAACTGGTGTTGGTCTTTGGCCTTACTCTATCGATTGGTCTTATGGCGGCAGCATCGCATTTCATCGCTCGCCTGCTGGTCCGCTATCCGTGGATTTCGTGGATAGGTCTGGCAATCATCGTCTGGGTGGCGTTCGACATGATCTATCGAGGATCACACGAGGTGACGTGCCAGGCGATCGCAATAGGATGTTCTGAGGATCTCTATCACGCCGTGCTGCACCGGCTTGGAATCGGTCCGGGAGCGAATTGAAATCCATCGATGACGTCTAGAGCATGCTTAGCTGAAGTGTGCAGCGGTTCAGCTAAGCATGCTCGAAATAAGATGCTAGATCGCCGGACTGCGACGTCCACGGTCGTTATTTTCTGACTCGACTATTTCGCGTTGTGACGTGCAAAAGTTGCATAGCAAATAACTCACCAAACAATTGCGTCGGCGTTGGCGTTCAATGTAGTGTTCGACACCCGTATCGTTCGGCGGCTCCCACATGGTGCATTGCCTGTTATCCTCGTGGTTGGCAAGGTCAGCAGCACTCGTCGTCATTGTGCTGACGGGCATGCTCATGGGCGTGGCCGACGCGCCGAAGATAAGCCTGTCGATCAGCGCCGCACACGCTTTAAAAGACAATCCAAACGCCGCCAAGCTGCCATTGAACCCTCGAGCTGTCCGCCCGCCGGGCACATTCGAGACGTCGGCGATGCGCTCGCAGCGTTCGCGGGGCGCGAACACATACGCAACCCCGTCCGCGATCATCAATTCCAGTGGCACCACGTTCGCTCGCACCGAGCATCCCCGGCCTCGACGCGCGGAAACCAAATACCAGGTTTTTCGCATCAAGTGTCCCGCACACCTGCCGCGCGCGCCACCTGCCGCTACTTAGGCGTTCGATTCCAGAACATTTTCCTGCTCGCTGACCGGTTCGGTTGGAGGTTGTGATGTGCGCGCCTGCACGCAAGCGCAGCACGTCTTGACTACCTGCCGCCTGCGCTGATCGAACGTGACTACCACTGCAGATTTACCGCCGCTGATAGCCGATCATGCCTATGTGCATGCTGCAATACCGCTCATCACCGACGAACTTTTTTCCTGATTGGCGCGCGCATCATGATCGACATGGCGCGGATGTGAGCCCGTCCATAGGCAACAACCAAGACCGCGCGGCCCGACAGCAGCCAAACCAAATTTTATCGAGGACACTAAAGCAATGAACACCGTGGTACGCCTTTTAGAAGCACTGCCTGGTGCGGCGCTGCTCGTGCTCACCGGTATCGCTTTTGCGCGGCTGCGGCCACGCAACGGGGTACCGCACCGCTGGATGTCCAGCCGCCTGCGGGAGGAGGTCGCTGTTCTCAGTTTTGTCACCGCGATTTCATTCGGCTTTGCGCTCCTGCTGCAAGGCCTCATCGGCTTCACCAGATAGAGCCTGATCGGTCTATATGGAAGCGCGACTTCTTCCATCGAAGTCGTGAATCTGCCTCTAGCGGCGTGCGGCGAGATCAACGAAGCAGACCGGCATCCGGCATGTCAGTTGCCGGCTCTGCCGATCGCCTCCCTGATCTTGCCCACAACAGCATCGATCTCAACTTGTGTGGTTGCGCGACCGAGGCTGAAGCGAATGGCACCGATGCCGACATCGGGCGCAATTCCCATTGCCCGAAGTACGGGCGACAACTCTATCTGCCCGCTGTGGCACGCCGAGCCCGTCGAGGCCGCAACGCCTTCGAGCGCGGCCAGGATGTTGGCCCCGACTTGCCCAACGAAGGAGACGTTGAGTGTGTTGGGCAGACGCCATGTCGGATGACCGTTGAGGACGACGCGATCCCCCAGAGCGGCATCAAGTTGCTGCCAGAAGTCGTCCCGTAGTTCGCGAACCCGCGACATCGGTTCGAGATTTGCGGCAAGCTCGGCCGCTGCTCCGAGTGCCGTAGCCAGCAAGGCGCTTTCGGTTCCCGCCCGTCGTCCACCCTCGTGTCCAGCACCGTGGATCAGCGGCTCGATTGGCGTACCGCGCCGGATATAGAGGGCGCCGACGCCTTTCGGGGCGTTGAACTTGTGCCCGGCGATCGACATGAGATCGACACCGAGATCGTCAACCCTGGTCGGGATCTTGCCGACCGACTGTGCCGCGTCCGTGTGCAGCAGGATGCCACGCTCGCGCGTTATGCGGCTGATATCCTCGATCGGCTGGATCGTGCCCACCTCGTTATTAGCATGCATGATACTGACGAGGATCGTTTGCGGCGTGATGGCGCGGCGAACATCATCGGGGTCAACCCGGCCCGTGCCGTCAACGGGTACATGCGTGATCGCCAACCCGAGTTTCGCTAGGTGCTCGCATGGCTTCAGGATGGCTGGATGCTCGATCGCGGACGTGACGATGTGATTGCCCTTGCCCTTCAGAGCGAATGCGGCGCCTTTCAAGGCATGGTTATTGGCTTCGCTGCCGCCGCTGTTGAAGACGACCTCGTCGTCAGCACATCCAAGCAGGTCCGCGACTTGTCCTCTCGCGCGCTCAACTGCCTTGCGTGCGGGCGCGCCCGACCAGTGGCGGCTCGAAGGATTGCCGAAGCCCTCCTCCAGATAGGGACGCATGGCAGCGACGACCTCGGGCGCTATCGGCGTACTGGCGTTGTAGTCGAGGTAAATGCGCTCCATCTTTAAAACACCCGCACCTTGTCGGCCGCAACGCTTTCGGCGGCAAGCTTGTCCACAGTGTCACGCTGCCGCAAACCACCATCTACCCGTTCCGTGCCGTGGTGCGCATCGTTCAAGATGAAGAGCATGCGCATGACAAGACTCCTTTTCGGGTTCAGCCGGCGCATCGACGGACGGTTGCGCGCGGCTCCCGGTTCATCCGTGCAGCGCAATAATACTGGCGATAAGATCGTGGTGATCCCATTCACGTCCGCCGATTGCCCGCAGCACCTTACGACCTTTGGCATCGGCGACATAGGTAGTTGGCAAGCCGATCGTCTGCCACGCCTTGGAGACGGCGGATGACTTGTCGATGAGCACCGGAAACGTGACATCGAACTCGGCGAGGAACTCCCAGATCGTATCCGGCTTACCGCCGACATGGACGGCGAGCATAACAACGTTGCGATCCTTGAGTTGCGCCCATGCCCGCTCCATTGACGGAATCTCTGCACGGCAAGGCGGACACCACGTCGCCCAGAAGTTAACGAGCACGACCTTGCCCTTGAAGTCTGCGAAACGCACGTCCTTGCCGTCGAGATCGGGCAGCGTGAAGTCAGGTCCTGCCGGCTTGCCGGGGACAGGCTGCAGCAGCATGGGACTTGCCGAATGAGCTGGAACGGTGAGCAGCGAGGCGGCGAGCCCAGAAGCGGCTCCGGTGATCAATGTCCGGCGGGTGATGGCGAATTGAGAATTCAGCGTGCGCATTGCAAACCCTTGATCGTCGTGTTGTGAGGAATGCCGCCAGTCTGCCAGGAGAGCCTCAGGTCGAAGACGGTCCCTGGCGGGAGGCCGAAGGTCAGAAAACCCCAATTATAGTCGTTGGCGTAAAACGCTTGCTCGGTCGGAAACAGTGCCCAGTAGAAGGCGGTCGCCGCATCTTCAGGCACGCCGCGCGCTGCCCAGACCGGCGCCCAGTCCTCGCGCACCTTGGGCGCGGCCGGCTCACCGTCTGCCGACGTCACGCGCCATTGGGTCAGCTTGACGACCACCTCCGGCGAACCTTCGGTGCTATGTGCGCTGCCGATCGAGGAGCGAAACAGGCAGGCCGATTCGACGACATGTTGCGTGTCATCTGCGGGAAAGCCGCGCGCCAGAAAGAATGCGCGCACTGGACCGGCGCCGAGCGGTGCCAACTCCAGCTTCAGGCCGTCGCGCTCAATACGGAAGAGACCCGCACTCTCCTGTCCCGACGCCATCACCGGCCAGATCGCCACTGCCACAAGGGCGAGAACAACGACACCAATCTTCATTCCTCAAGCTCCCGGCGGCCACGACAATCCACTATCACTGGCGCGAACCGGCTGCGTCACCATGCGGTCGAGTCGCAGCTCTCCTGGATCGCAAATTTTCACTACGCCGATCAACGCAGCCTCCATCATTGCCGCGTGCGACCAGAATAATCGATTGACGCCTGACAATCATTCAACGATTTAATTGAATGACATAACGGTGATTGATCCGTGTCGTCAAGCCGGAGTGCGAAGCGCTGGCAGTTCTTCGCGCCACTTTAGAACCGTCTTCGGATTGATCCCGTAGCTCCGGCTCAACTCCGCGGCCGAAGCTTTCGATCGCTGTATTGCAGCTCGGACTGCGTACGTGGTCGTGGCGCTGCCGTGGCGTATTTGGCCCATAGTGCTTCCTTCCATTGGGCGGAAAAGATCACACCATCAAACTCTGAGACCAAACAGCTAGTGCTATCAGGAGCGGTGCCTATACCAAACAGCAGGAGATGGCACTTATCAGAATCACATTTCACCTCATGACCACATCGTGCGGAAATTCCAAAGTGATGGAGGCACCGCCATCGGGTGCATCATCGATCACGATGCGCCCACGCATGGCTTCCATCGTTCGCCGTACGATATCCATGCCCAGACCTGCACCACCTTTTGACCGGTCGCGCTCACCCTGCCAAAACTTCGCGAAAATCCTGTCGCGAACTTCGGGTGGAATTCCTGGACCTCTATCGATGACCGTAACTGTTCCAGTATTTGAAATTATTATTTGAACGCTGGTTCGCGGCGGTGTGTGATGCAGCCCATTTTCCACGACGTTCCGCAACGCACGGAACAAAAAATCGTGTCGCCCGTGAACAAAGACTGGCATGGGCAGAGCCAACACCTCGATCTTTCGTCCGGTCAAAACCGCGGAAGGCGCTAGGAGCTGGGCAACCTCGCGCGCCAGTTCGCAAATGTCGGTATACTCGTGAGTAGGTTCTGCGATCGCATCCAGCCGAGCGCTGTCGAGCAACTGATCGACGAGGCGTGCCAGCGCATTCACCTCGTCCCGAATGCCTGCTGAATCTCCAGTATCGGGCAGGATGCTTGCGTGCGCCTTCAATACGCTGACGGGCGTGCGCAATTCATGTGATGCGTCGGAAATAAAGTTAGCCTGCGTCTGAAGCGCCGTGTGCATTCGGCGAATTGCACCGTTCACGCTGGTAACAAGCGTCTGCACTTCGTGCGGCAATTTCGCTTCGCTCAACAGTTGTTCGGTGTTGTGAGGCTGGATGGCCCCGGCCTGGGCAACGATACGGTCGAGCGGCAAGAGCGCTCTCTTGACGATCAGAAGGTTGAGTAGAACGAGACCACCAACGAAAGGAATCCAGACCCACGCAACGTCTTCGAGAAACTCCGCCAGAACACTGTCATAGAATATCTCGGGATCCGTGAAGCCGAGCTGAATGAACACAGGTTGCCCATGATAGTCCGACTTGACCGTGATTCCGTAGAGCGTCGGCACCTCGGCGTTGCCCGTTCGGATGAAAAATTCCTGATGTTTTTCCTCGTCGATAGCCCACATCGCAGTGGTCTGCCCGGGCGACGCCGCAAGGATCTGCCCCTCGGCATTCGTTATCGCATATGTGCCATTCGATTGCTGGGTGTGTAAGAGTTGATCAACCGTGGTCTGCAGGGAGCGGTCGGAACCTGCATGTCGAACGATACGTGCGATCAGGTGGGCATCACTTTGCAATGACTCTTCGCGGAATGCCTGGCGCGTCGTCTCGAACCGCACGTAGAGGACCGAGCTGGCAACAGCTATGGCGACGAGAGACGTAGCGACAAGGCCGACGACTAGGCGCATCCAGATCGAATTCATGCGCAGCATGCGCCGCTCACTCCTGCCGTTGCGAAAGGACGTAACCGACACCACGCAAAGTGTGGATTGTCAGACTGGCGTCGGCTTCGATCAGACGCCTGCGCAGCCGATGAATCAACACCTCGATCGCATTGGCACTCACCTCTTCGTCGTTTCCGTAGATCGCATCTTCCAGCGCAACTTTCGTCACAACCCGACCGGCGCGACGCAGCAAGACTTCCAGTCCGTCAATCTCACGGCGGCCAAGTGGCACGAGCTGCCCCGCCACAGACAGTTCTCGCAGGCTACAGTCCAGAACAAGGTTGCCCTCTTTTATCTGAGCCGAAAGCATGTGACCGGGCCGCCGTGCCAGCGCGCGCAGCCGAGCAATGAGCTCGGTCATGTCGAAGGGCTTTCGCAGATAGTCGTCCGCGCCGATGTCGAGATTATGCGCCACATCTTCGGCACTGTCGCGCGCAGTGAGAACGAGCACTGGCCTCGTGTCGCCACGTTCGCGAAAGCGATTGAGCCATTCGCTGCCGTCTATGTCGGGAAGTCCAAGGTCAAGTATGATCGCCCCATAGGGTACGGTTGCGAGCGCAATATCGGCGTCCGCCGCAGTCGCGACCCAGTCGATGGAGAAACCCTGTTTCCCCGCTCCAATCTTGATGTACTCCGCGAGCTTTGGATTATCCTCAACGATGAGAACCCGCATTGGACGTCCCCCAACTTCGTGCCGATAACCGCGTCAACCCAGGAGACTGCCCAATCCCACATTCATACTAATACCCCCCAACTGGACATGTCTGCGGTCGCATTGGCGACAATTGTGACCATGTCAGGGCTGTAAGGTCGACGTAAGGCGACGCAGGCTCTTATTCCCCATCGCGACGGATGCAAAGGGGGATGCACATGCGTTTCGTCACAGTCAATCCGGCCAACGGATTGCGCAACTCGGTCGAAAGTTTCATCCGCACACGTTACATCGAAAGCTATGGGGCTGACATTCGTATTTTTGCGCCGCTTCTCGTTGCGGCCGTCAAGGGCGAGCGAATGGTCTGCGCTGCGGGACTACGTGCCGCTGTGGACGGATTTTTCTCGGAAATCTATCTCGACCTGCCAGCCGAGAGCATGATCGCCACCCTTAGCGGGCGGCTCACCACCAGGGCGGGCATACTCGAGGTGACGTCCTTGTGCAGCACGTCGCCAGCGGCTTCCGTTCGCTTCATCCACGAGATCGCAAACTATGGCCTTGAGCATGGTTTTGAGTGGTCGATGTTTGCCGCAACGGAACGGTTGCAGCGCTTACTATCGGCACTCAACTTCAATCCCATCGAACTCGTTCGGGCCTATGCACACCGCGTAGAGCATCCCCAGGCCTGGGGACGCTACTATGACACCCAGCCCCGCGTTGTTGCCGTACATCGCGAAGCCATCGCCAAGGCACTCGGCCAGCCGACCAATGCCGAGGAGCCCGCCGCTGCCTGCGCGGCGCAGTCATGCGCGCTGTTCCTTGCGTCTTCTCGATCTGTTGCGCATGCGACGCACGGAAGGAAAGTGGCGTGACTTCGGTTCATAATGCAATCTCCGAATCGCTGGCGCTGCATGCGCGCCAACGCGGCGACGAAACCGCCATGCGCAGCGGCTCAACCACGCTCACCTGGGCTGAACTTCACCGTCAGACCAGCGAACTCGCCCAACGTTTGCCGGCCGGACGGCTTGGCCTTTATGGCCAAAGCGACTGCGCCTGGGCCATCGCATACCTCGCGGCTATTCTGGCCGGCCGCACGTTGGTGCCGATTCCGGATTTCTTCTCGTCTGCACAATGTGAGCACATCATTCGCAGGGCAGGGCTCTCCGCAATACTTACGACCTCTAACACGGCCGGATTGACCGGTATCGCGACGGCCAAGATTGTCGATTTGAACTCTCTCGGCCGTGCTTGCCCGTTCCGCGACGCGGCAGGTCAGCTACACGATGGTTCCGGCGACAACACGCAAGCACCGCCTCTATCCGGACACGACGCCGTAATCGTCTTCACATCCGGAAGCACCGGGCAGCCGAAAGGTGTTCGGCTAACGCTCGAAAACCTTCTGTCAACGGCTACAGCACTCGTAGTTGCGGCTGATATTTCAAGCCGCGACAGCTACCTCTCGGTCTTGCCGCTGTCGATGTTGCTAGAGCAGGTCTGCGCCCTACTCATCCCCGTGCTGACTGGGGCACCTGTGACTTTTGATCCAGAGTTGGCAGCCCGCGTCATGGCGGGACAGGCTTTGGACATCGCTGCAGCTGTTGCGTGCGTAAAACCTACGGTGATGGTGCTTGTTCCACAGTTGCTGCAGCTCTTGGTTTCTCAATTGCAGCAGAAAAATATCAACGCCAAAGAAATTGGGCTTCGCTTCGTTGCTGTTGGCGGCGCCAGCACCAGCTCCACATTGCTTGCACAAGCGCGTGCACTGGGCGTGCCAGCGTACGAGGGATACGGGCTTACCGAGTGCGCTTCCGTCGTCACACTCAACACACCTGATTGCAACCGTTCAGGAACAGTCGGGCGCCCGCTGGCTGGCCGTCATATCGAGATTGTGGACGGCGAAATTGTTGTATCGGGCACTTCGGTCATGACCGGTTACTTGGGTGCACAGAATTTGCGCGAAGGCAGATGGCAGACCGGAGACATTGGAGAGGTCAATGCCGATGGCCAACTGATCGTGCACGGGCGCAAGGACAACCTCATCGTCTGCGCAAATGGCCGTAACGTCAGCCCGGAATGGGTTGAAAATGCAATACTCAATGCTCCCGACGTTCATGGGTCAATCGTCTGCCCGCATGAACAGACTGGCGGACTTGCCGCGCTGCTCGTGACTTCCTGGCCTGCTACGAGCAGCGATCGGCGCGTCGCTGCCCTTTCGCAGCGCCTCTCGGACACACTTCCCCATTATGCGTGCCCACAAGCCTTCACCAGTTTATCACCGGCCGAGGCAGCCAATCGTGGCTTGTTCCGCATGGGCAAACCCGACCGCCGCCTTGCGCGTGCGATCCTCCTCGACCAACAGAATTTCCCGTCCATCAAGGAACCTACCATGAGCCCATATGACCGATTGCTTTCCGCAACCGCAGCCGATCGCGAAGCCTTCTTGCGGATACCGCTCATTCAGAACGCGATTTCCAATGGTACATCGGCGGCGATGTATCTCGCGTTCCTTAGCGAGGCGTACCATCATGTAAAGCACACTTTTCCACTACTCGCGCTTGCCGCTTCGCGCACCAACGACGCACATCTGCGCCAAGCGCTTGCCGAATATATGAAAGAAGAATTTGGTCACGAAGAATGGATCCTTGAGGACATCGCCCGGATGGGCGGCAATGCTGCAGCGGTTGCCGCCTCCAAACCTCGTCTGCCATGTCGAACAATGGTTGCGTACAACTATTATGCGATCGAGCATGAAACGCCCTACGCCGTGCTTGGCATGGTGCACGTTCTGGAAGGTCTGTCAGTCCTGCTCGCTGACAAGATCGCGGGAGCGCTGAAGAAGCGTTTTGGAATGTCCTCTGAAGACGGCTTTACCTACTTGAAGACGCACGGCGCGCTCGATGTCGAGCATACCGCAATGTTCCAGCGGTTGATCGACGGTTTCCAGGATCCTGCCGTCGTCGATATCGTCATCGACAATACGCGTGCGATGTATCGACTCTACGGCGCGATCTTCGAGGATCTCGGGCAGATTGAACAACGGAGCGCCGCATGACCGAGTCCGCCAGACGAATCTTGATCACTGGTGCGGGTACGGGAATCGGATCCGCGCTGGCGATTGAAGCTGCACATCGCGGAATGCGCGTTGCGATATGCGGGCGCCGCGAGCAGCCATTATCAGATACCTATGCCAACCTTGCAGGCGAAGGACACCTCGCCTTCACCTGCGATGTGTCCGATGCCGCGGATCGCGCACGCCTGATTGCTCTACTTGGTGAACAATGGGGGGCGCTCGACACACTCATCAACAATGCCGGTGTGATCAGCTTTGGCCCCGTTCGAACGATCGACGACGATGAGATCGATAGACTTTTCGCAACCAACCTGACTGCGCCGATACGCCTTGTTCGCGACTGCCTGCCGCTGCTGAACAACGGTGTTGTGCCGCAGATCGCCAATATGGGCTCGCTACTTGGCAGCATCCCGTATCCGCTGTTTGCCGCCTACTCGGCGACAAAGTCAGGCCTGCATGCATTTTCTACGGCCTTGCGGCGCGAGTTGAAGCCGCTCGGTATTGCCGTCACGCATGTCGCTCCGCGAGGCACGAAGACGGCAGCCGCAACCAAGCTCGAAGCCTACGCGAACTTTCTTGAGATGAGTTTTGATGCGCCCGATGCCGTTGCTCGGGTTGTGCTCGACGGGCTTGCGCACCGCAAACAAGAAATCTACCCCACCGGAATGGAGCGGCTTTTCTTGGCAGCTCAGACCGTGACACCCGGCCTTGTCGATCAGGCCATCGCAAGACAGCTGAAACGTGCTGCCGCCGACGGACTAGTCATCCACTAATCCTGTCCCTTGCCACTGCTTCATCGCAATGGAGTCAACTGATGAAAAAATCATTTGCATTCATTTCTGCACTGCTCGGATTGGCAACACTCATGCCTGCCGCCGCGTTTGCGTCAAAGGATCCCGTGTTAGATCGGGAGATAAACATGCTGGCCGAGCACTGGGCCTCTGTGAAATATCTCGCCTCGAACGGCAACGTGCAGGACAAGATGGCCAACGTCGGGGAAGAGGCCGAAGACCTCGTGAAAAAGTACCCCGGTCGCGTCGAACCTCTCATCTGGCTTGGCATCATAAACAGCGAACGCGCATCGCTTTCTTGGGGTTTTGAAGCACTCAGCTTCGCGGGCAAGGCACGAGATGTCCTTCTCAAGGCTGAGCAGATGGATCCGCGCGCGCTCGATGCAGGAGCACCCACCAGTCTTGGCGTCCTCTATTATCGCGTGCCAGGTTTCCCGGTCTCATGGGGCGACACCAACAAAGCGCGAAACTATTTGCGCGAAGCCGTTGCCAACGCCCCGAACGGTCGTGATGCCCACTATTTTTATGCCGATTTTCTCTACGAGCAGGGTGCGTATCGCGAAGCTGACAAGGTGATCCGCGAGGGCCTTGCTCTTCCTGCGCACCCCGAGCGGCCGCTTTGGGACAAGTACTTCCCCGTTGTCATGCGCGAATTACATGAAAAGATTCGCGACAAGTTGTGAGAACGGGCAGATGTCTGCACCCTCAATCGACGTCTGGCGACATATTGGCCGCCAGCTCGGTCGGCCGGAAGGACGGACTGGGCGCATGATTGCCTGGCTGATGGACAAGGCCAATGCGATGCCGGTACGTGCCGCTGTCGATGCTCTCGATATGCCCGCGGGCGGCAATGTTCTGGAAATCGGCATTGGCTCGGGCCGAGGTATCGAAAAAGTCCTCGCAAGACACCCGAACTGCCGTGCCGCGGGCATCGACCGCTCTGGCGGAATGGTCGGTGCGGCGACGCGCAGGAATGGACGCGCCATTGCTGCCGGGCGCGCCGACATCCGCCAAGGTTGCGCTGACAAACTGCCCTGGGCAGATGCCGCGTTCGACCGCGTTCTGGCGATCAATGTCGCCTACTTCTTCGCGCCGGGAGGGGCTGAGATGAATGAGGCGTATCGTGTATTGCGTCCTGGGGGGCTTGCCGTTTTCTATGTCACCGCTCGCGCGAGCATGGAGGGCTGGCGTTTTGCATCATCCGAAACTCATCGCACCTACGATGAAGGCAGCCTGCGTAGCCTGTTGGCGGCGGCAGGATTTGGGCAATTGGAAATCAAGCACTTGGCCTTGCCGTTGGGCCTCCAAGGCTTGATCGGCGTGGCCACCAAATTTAAAGCACCGCCCAGGATCGACGACCGATGACGAACTTGCCATCCGATAGCCGGGGCATTGCATCCGCATGCAGGTAGTTCTCGATCGTCCGCTTGCGCAAAAGGAACGCGGCTGCGTCTTCGCGGCCGTTGATTTCAGCTACGCGATCCAGCTTTTCTTGCGATGGTGGCAAGTCGGCTGAGGTTCGATCGGAATCGAAGATAAAGACCTGTGGCACGCCCAGGCTATCCAGATAGCGGCGCTCAACCTAATCCTTGAGCGTCGATCCGCCGCCGATGGTCCAGAAGACCTTGCCTGATCGAGTCCATCCAGATCGCCGGCAGCCGCCAGCACACATCGATGCCGACTTCGACATCGCGATCATGGGCTTTGAGATGCCCGAGACCGACCGATTGTGATGAGCCGGCAACCGTGACGGATCCAGCCGATACGGTCACACAAGCGTGCACCAAAGACATGCCCGTGCCAATTCAAGCGCGCGCACAACTGGGCGATGACGACTTGATCGGCACCTGATTTCCAGAAGACGGATCTGCGCCGGATCGGCGTTCCAACTCCCTTTCCAACTCATCGAGTTGTGTGTCGATGTCGATTTGCGTGTGTGACGTTACTTCAAGGCGTGCGTCCTCATAGACGTCACCCTCGGCCACCTCCCGCGACCATGCGGCGATACGCAGATCTCTTTGATGGACCAGACGCTCGATCTGTGGTCGAAACAGGCTGACGAGCGCTGAAACGAACTGATTGGTTGCCAGACAGGGCGACACGTGATCGATGTTGAATCGATCGAGAAGCCCGACTACGTCTTCGGCAGCGTAGAAGGTTTCACCAGTTACCCAGCGGTTGGTCGTGAACAGCGCGCACGGTAGGCCGTCGGGACTCATTGATATCGCGATGAGGTGGCAAATCGCGTCCTCTCCGAGTGGGCGTTCGACATCGGTCACTCCTGCTACCGGCACCATCTCGGGGTGAATGCCTGCCGCTCGCATGAAAAGATGGAAGTGCCCGTGCTCGCCGCTTTCGGGGCGATGTGCGTGATAGTAGTATTGCGAGGCGGACTCTTCATCGTACACGTCTCCAGCCGGATAGTGCTCGCTCCGATTTGCAAAGATCACGTCAGTCACTTCGTGCGGTCGACATGCTCTGTCATGGCAAATGTTACGCATTTCGTGACCGCACATCAGGCAGGCCCGCAGGTAAACGCAGGCATCGGTGGGCATCACCATTTGCAGGCGATGCCCACACGCGGGACATGTCAGGATCGAGCTTAGCCTCGTCATGGTCTGACCTCGGCTCAAGGATTTCCTCACAGTTCTACCGAAGGATTTCCAGGTCGTCCCCACCAATGGTGCGATGGCAGGCGATGCAGCCCTGGTCCATTCCCTTGGCGACACGGCCCGCCAGCTTCATGCCCATCGGGTTGGTATCGATCTCGCCATTCGGTTTGTACTTGACCCAGAACCAGTCCTGGTTCTCGGGATCATATCCGGCCGGCTTTTTGAACATTACGGTGTAGGCACCGATGAACTTGTTAGGCTCGGCGTAGACCGACTTCACGTCCTTGGCCATGTGATTGACCTTGACGATGACCCGGCCTGAGCGCTTTCCGACTTTGATTTCTCGCTCTAGAACCTGCTGGATCGCACCATGCGGCTCGTTGCCCTTGAACGGCTGGACATTGATCCGCTTCTCGCCGACGAGCCTGTAATTGCGCATCGACGACCACAGCTGCTTGGCAAAGGCAACGTCTGAGCTACCCCCGAATGCCATCGGCATCGATTTCATCTTGTCCTGCGCAACGACTGTCTGTCCTGCCGCCAGCACGACGACACCTGCGAGGGCCGTACTTGCGACCGTTTTCCAATTCAACATTGTTCTCAACTCCCATTGTCTGGAATTCGCCTCTGACACGGAGAGACTGAGTGTTCCCGAAAGTCGCGGGAATCCAGCCCATCTGGGCCATGTCAGAGAGTTCGCATGTCATCGCCGTACGGTTACTGGGGTTCGGCACCGTGACTTTGCGTGATCGAGCGTGTGAGGACGCCAGCACGCCGAGGTGTTTGGAAACGTTGCGGCGTCTCACGCGCTCGTGATCGGTTTGCGCTGGTCTGCAGTAACCATCCCGGTCGCCGGAACGAAACCAACCTCGACGCCGGATTCAGCAGGACACCGGACAGCGCGGGGCGAGCTCCCCTCCCCTTGACCGTCGGCGCCGGTCGTTCTGCTGCGGCGGGATGCGTCTCTGCAGACTACCAGGGGGCATCCCGCCGACCGGCTTAGAGAAAGCGGCCAGCACGTCGCGTGCCAACAAGAACAGCCAGAAAATCAGATTTGCACCGAAACAGGAGTTTTGGACATTGCAGCACCTCGACCGGTTCACTTCGCTGATGCTGACACTCGTCATGTCAATCGTTGCCATTGCCACAGCTGCTGCAGCGCAATCGGCTCGCGACATCGTCTCCCGACACGATCGCAATTCGACGATCGCCATCAACCATGCGGCCTGGGATCGTCTGCTGTCAAAGTTCGTGAAGCCGGGCGCCGACGGTCTCAATCGCGTCGACTATGCCGCGTTCAAGGCCAGTGGCCACGACCAGCTCAAGACGTATCTCCTGTCGATGGGGCGCGTTGATCCGCGTGCGCTCAACCGGAAGGAGCAATTCGCCTATCTCGCAAATCTCTACAATGCCAAGACAATCGATATCGTGCTTGATCACTACCCCATAACGTCGATCAAGGATATCTCGCTGGGTGGCGGGCTGTTCGCGGCCTTCACCGGAGGGCCTTGGAAGGCGAAAGTCGTGTCGATCAACGGTGTTTCACTCAGCCTCGACGACATCGAGCATGAGATCCTGCGCAAGGTCTACAAGGACCCCCGCGTCCATTATGCGGTCAATTGCGCTTCAGTCGGCTGCCCCAATCTCGGCCCGCGCGCATTCACCGGCGCGACGCTGGACGCGCAGCTGGATGCCGCGGCCCGTGCCTTCGTCAACTCGCCCCGCGGCGCCCGCATAAAGAGCAACCAAGTCGCAGTTTCGTCGATCTACGAATGGTTCAAGGCTGACTTCGGAGGAAACAACACGGGTGTGCTGCGCCACCTCATGAAGTATGCCGAACCCCGGCTTGCTGCGGAGCTGAAATCCATTGGCGCCATTGCCAACCACGACTACGACTGGCGTCTCAATGACATCAAGGCGGCGGGGGGACTATGACGAGCCGTTTTGCTCGCGCGTACGCGCTGCGGCACACGTTTGCATCTGTGGGTCTGGCTCTAGTGGCAGTTGGCAACGTTGCCGTTGCTACCCAGGCTCAAGGCTCCCCGGAGGTCTGGCGCCAGCAAGGCTGGGAGAGGACGGATTTTTCGAAGAGCACCATCTCGTGGCGCGAAATCAAGTCCGGCGGTCCACCCAAGGACGGCATTCCTGCCATCGATGATCCCAAGTTCATCGACGTCGGTCGGAACACGACGGTGGAGGAAATAGGGCCCGTTATCGGGCTGGAGATCAATGTTGACGCACGCGCCTATCCGCTGCGCATTCTGATGTGGCACGAGATCGTCAACGATACGGTCGGTGGCGTTCCGGTCACTGTCACGTATTGCCCGCTCTGCAACGCGGCAATCGTGTTCGAGCGGAAAACCAATCGCGGTGTCCTCGATTTCGGCACGACGGGCAAATTGCGCAATTCCGATCTCGTAATGTACGACCGGCAGACACAGAGCTGGTGGCAGCAATTTACGGGCAAGGCGATCGTCGGAGCGCTCACGGACACCAAGCTGCATCTCATCCCTTCACGCCTGGAGGCGTTTTCCCTGTTCCAGGAGCGTAACCCGCGCGGTCGGCTGCTGATACCCAACGATTCAGCATCCCGAGCCTACGGACGCAATCCTTATGAAGGTTACGACACCAGCGCAATACCATTCCTGTACCGCGGGGAATTCCGCGCCGGCATCGACCCTATGAAGCGCGTGGTGGTCGTGCGGGATGGTGACCGGCCTCTTGCAGTCCTCATGGGAGTGCTCCGCAATACGGAGGCGATCAGCAAGGACGATGTCATCATACGGTGGCGCCGCGGACAGAACTCGGCGCTCGATCATGCATCGATTGCCAGCGGCCGCGACGTTGGCAACGTCGCCGTGCAGCGCAGTCTGCCTGACGGCACACTGGTCGACCTAGCTTATGACGTCACGTTCGCATTTGTATTTCACGCCTTCCATCCCGAAGGCGAAATCATCCAGTCCTGCGCCTCGAATGACGGCGATATAAAATGCGGCGAGCCGTTGGATTGAAACGCGCCGACCATGTCAAAATCTGCGTTCTTGAGAGGTGTGGCGGGTCTATTTGCAGCGCTATTGCTGCCACAATCGACCATGGCCGAAAGCGTCCTCGCCGACCCCGCAGCCATGCTGTCATCCGGCGTACGCACAGACTTCGTAGGAACAAACCGGCTGAACATCGAGTCGGGTCCCACCGGTATTTGCCTCAGGAGCCAGCCAGCCCGCTCCGCAACCAGCATCCACGTCGCCGTCCGTAGCGCGCGTACCGACTTGACGCGGGTATCCTGGACCTGGCGGGCCGACAGAATTCATGAAACGGCAGATATCCGCGTGCGCGAGCGGGAAGACTTCGCGGCCAAGATCGCCTTCGTTTTCGGAGAGCCGACTTGGTGGAGCCGCGATGTCCCCACCCTGGCCTATGTTTGGACGTCAACACCCGTAGTGAATGGAACGCTCATCAAATCGACGAGGTTCGACAATCTGCGTTATATCCAGCTGCGCGGATCGGCCGATGCTGCCAGATGGCATCAAGAGACAAGGAATGTGGCACAGGATTTCCGCGCGGCCTTCGGAATGGATGCGCCACCGCTGCGCTACATCGCCATCTTCAACGACAACGATCAGACCGGAGAGCCGGCATCGGCATTCTTCGGCGCCATTCTATCGGGCAATTGAGGCACCAGGTCGCAGCTGTCGCTGTTGAGATTGTCGGCCCAGATCAAAGCGTGGGGATCGAAGCCTCCTTCGATCGTCGGCTTTACGACCTGGAAGTAAGGCGACAGATCGAAATCCCTCGGCGTGAAGAGACTGTGGTGCCGGATATGCAGGACTTCCGAACGGCTATATTCACTGGAGGCGAATTTCTCGCTGGAGACCTGATCGACCCGCGGCAAGATCGGATAGCGAATGCTCTGGAAGGCCTGTGCGATCAGCGTCGAACAGATGACCCGGGTGGGCTCACCCGATCCCAATGCAATCATCCGTCTGCGCCAGCGCACGGGAACGGGCGGCGTGGGGAAAAGGTAGCGGGCCAGATCGACGATGTGGCGGGTGTCGTATGTATTGCCGATCCGGGCGATGGCGAACTGCGCAACTTCGTGCAGCTCGTCGTTGGTCAGTCCGACCGGGCGGCAAATTCGTGTGTTGAAGGTTGCATATCGTGAGAGCGGTGTCGCAACGACACCTTCACCGAGGTTAGCCTCCACAAGCATGCATTTTTCGCTATTCCTCTGTGACGAGACCAACAGGTCACCCACATACAGAGCCGCATGTGACCATGTCGATTGTGTGAGATACTTGATTGCCGCGCCAACTTTCTGGTTTCCCTCGACCAGTAGCACGTCACCGACCCGGAGCACATGTCTCAAGGTTTCCGGATCGGAGGGCGTGAAGGGTTCATACCCGCTCGATGGCGCTTCCAACAAACCTGCGATCAAGCGCCCCAGGCGATCGAGCATCCGGTCCATCATCGCCATGTCGTCCCGCCCTTCATGTTTTCCAGGCTGGCTGCGTTGCAGAGGCCTGCAAGTTGCCATGACGCATGCGAATGAGATGGTCCAGCGACAGCGCACCCGCACCGTATTTCACGATCATCAACAGACCGACGGCCCACAGACCATGAGTGACATATGCCGACGGATAAACGAACGTCTGGATAACCGCCGTCATGCCAAACAGGCCAAGGGCTGCAAAGCGTGCGCCAATGCCGAGCCAGAGCAGCCAGGGCAATGTCAATTCGGTGGCGGTTGCCAAGTAAGCCGCAAGCACCGGCGGCACCAGCGGCACTTTGTATTCCTCGGCAAACAAGAAGAAAGTTGCGTCCTTGATTGCGAAACCGTCAATCTTGGTCAGGCCGGACTTGTAGAATACGAGCCCTATGATGACACGGGCCAGGAGCGCGATGAGCGCGTAGGGAAGCGCCTCGAAAACTCTTATCACCTTGCTGACAACCGATGCCATCTTCATTTCCTCAGTCAGGGATTTCATTGAACACGTGAGCGGCACGATGCGCCAAGCCCGGAGACTGCGCAAAGATCCAACAACGCTGCAAGCGCCTGCTGAAGGTCGAACGCGCTCGTCTCCTGCGATGCTTCGATTGCTGCATCACCCAACGGTACCCCAGCCATGAGTGCCTCGAAGAATGTACAGCAGCCGGGCGACAGCAGGAGAGTTCTCACGTCCAGGCCGACGCGAGAGACGAGTAATGCCTCACCTGCAGAAGACGCCGCTATGGATTTGACATTTTCATCGAATGTATTCGTGCGCCAGATGGAAAAGACCGGAAACCTGGAACGGAAAATCTGGGCGGAGGGATGAAACATGAAGCAAAGTCGAGAAACGTCGTGCGGCTGGACACGCGACAAGTCCGCTAGCGCGAGCGAGTCTGCATCAGCGGCGTGATAGGCGCGTTGCTGCATCCATTCCAGGCGCGCCACATCGGGCAGGTAGGGGAGGTCGGTCACGGGTCCAAACTCGGAGAGGAACTCTGGAAACTCCGCGCCATACCGCGTCAGCACCGGCGAATGCGGCGGCCGCTCGAGAATGAAGGCCCGCGCCGTAGCGCGAAAGAACTCCTCGCCCAGAAGTCTGGCAACAACCGGGAAGAAAGATTCCAACACCTCGGTGAGGCTCATCACGAAATTGTTGCGATAAACGGCGAAGCGCTTGATTGCAGCGCCGCCATAGTTGCTGCCGACGCCGGCCGGCACGGGACGTGACGCGTGAAAGATGACCGACGCGAATTCACGTTGCACCTGGTCAAGCGACGGCATGGCGTGCTCCTTCCTTGTGCAAAATCGCTTCCGCGCGAATCGCCTCCATATGAAGTGTCTCCCACTCTGGGACATCGTTGTCCCATTCGATCAGCACCGGGCGCCGGCCGGCACGGCGAATGACATGACGGAAAAGATCCCACACAGGATCTACGACCTGCGTACCGTGCGAATCGATAAGGAGCGTGCGACCCATGTCATCGGCGTCCACCGTGTGACCGCCAAGATGGATTTCCTCCACACGTTCGAGTGGGAATTCATCGATATAGGCGACCGGATCGAAGCCGTGGTTTGTGGCGGAAACGAAGACATTGTTGACGTCGAGCAGAAGTCCGCAGCCGGTTCGTTCCGACACTTGCTTGATAAAATCCACTTCACTCATTTCGGAGGTGTCGAACACCACATACGTCGAGGGGTTTTCCAGGAGTATCTGCCGCTTCAACGTAGACTGGATCTGATCGATATGCTCGCACACACGCTGGAGCGTCTGCCGTGTGTAGGGAACGGGCAGAAGATCATTAAAAAATGTGCCCTCGTGCGTTGACCAAGCCAGATGCTCGGATACGAGGCCCGGCTGATAGAGGTCGCAGACAGCCTTCAATCGCGCCAGATGAAGCTGATCGAGCGGTCCATCAGCGCCGATCGACATGCCGACGCCATGTACGGACAACGGATACATGGCCCGAATGGCTGACAGGTAATGATGCGGTGGTCCGCCCGCTTCCATGTAATTCTCGGCGTGCACCTCGAACCAGCCGATTGCTGGTCGCGTATCGAGAATATGCTGATAGTGCTCAGGCTTGAGCCCGACCCCGGCACCAGCCGGGATCGGGTCGGCCATCGCGCTCCGAGGGGCAGCGCTCATGGCGGGCCTCACGCTTCGCTGCAGTCGTACTTGCCGCCGCGATCCGCAATACACTTCAAGCTTCCCTTGCCGAGCGGGGTCGAGACTTGCTCGCAGGTGCCCTTCTTGACCAGACTCCAAGCGTTGCCCTGATAGTCGACCGTCGAGGTGCCCGCACACGTGGTGCCCTTGCCGGCCTTGCAATCATTCTTGCCGGCCAGGGCAACGCCGTAGCATTTCTCCATATTCTTCATGTCCGTCTGGGCGTTGGCGTCCGACGCCGCCATGCCGAGAGCCGCAGCAAACGCTCCTGCAACCGCCAGAGACGAAAGCTGAGTGGTCTTACGATCCATTGTGAATATCCCTTTGTTGACTGCGGAGGCGCCAAGCGCCTCACGCAATCAAGTTCGAAGGGACGCGGGCAAAAGTTACGGACGGCACGCCATGAGGCCGTGCTTTGAGTCGCGTGCCGGCGATCACGAATGCTTGAAAGCGGTGACTAACGACGCCCTCTCCCTAAAAGGCGCTTTTTTCCAAATGGACTGCGAGAACGCCGGCACAGGCGTTGCAACATCGCCACATTCGATAAAGCTCGACTAAAGCAACCGCGGCTAATGTGTGAGGGCATCGTGGCCCGCGTCAGCTGGGCCGTCGGAACAAGATCAGTGTGGCGTCCCGCAACAGGGGGGAAATTATGAGAAGACATCTGCTCGCCGCGGCACTGCTGACCTCAGCCGCAGTGATCTCAACACCCGCACTGGCCGCCGACCTCGGCGGTGACTGCTGTGCCGATCTCGAAGAGCGCATTGCCGAACTCGAGGCCACCGCCGCTCGAAAGGGTAACCGCAAGGTATCCCTGACCGTGACCGGTTGGGTTGCCGAACAAGTCACCTATTGGGACGACGGGGAAGAAAGCAACGTCTATGTCGGCGGGATCGGCTCGACACTGTCTAGCCACGTCAAGCTAACCGGTGAAGCCGCAATCACGACGGGCTGGAAAGCCGGATATGTCGTACAGATCGAAGCACTTTCCGCCGAATTCGCCACGCTCGACCAAAACAACGATGATGGCACTCCATCGGCGGGCGTCGGCCTCCTGCAATCGTATTGGTTCATTGCCAGCGAAAGGCTCGGTAAAGTTTCTCTTGGCCTTCTATCACAGGCCTCTGACAACACGGCAATTCTGGTCGACGGTTCAGGCTCTCTCGTTCCGGCGAACTGGGTTCTACCGTTCGACACGGGCGGCTTTAGGTTCCGCAACACAAACGGTACCCTATCCGACCTCGGTTGGTCTGATGTAAGCACCTGCGGCTCACTTTCGGCATCAGTAGGCGGTGACTGTAACGGCGTTCCGTTGAATGCGGTTCGCTACGATTCGCCGACGTTTGCTGGCTTCTCTGTTTCCGCATCCTGGGGCGAAGATGACTTTTGGGATGTTGCCGCACGATACGCCGGCGAGTTCAATGGCATCAAGATCGCCGCTGCCGTCGGCTATCACCAGATCACGGACGAGCGGCCGCTTGGCGCATTTTCGGCCACGAAACGCGATTCGTCGTACTTCCAGGCCGGTCTCTACATACAGCATGTGCCGACTGGCCTGTTTGCCTATGGCGCCTACGGCAACGAGGACAATGACACGATTTATGAGCCCGGCCTTGCCGCGGTCGACTCGGAGGTCTGGTACGTCAAAGCCGGCATCCGTCGCAAATGGCACCAACTGGGGCACACGGTACTCTACGGCGAATACGGCAACTACGATGATCAGCTGGGCGTTGAGGCCCTTCGCGCCGGAATCACCGGGTCGGAAGTCGAGCATTGGGGGCTCGGTGTGGTGCAGGAAATCGATGCCGCAGCAATGTCGCTCTGGCTCTCCTATCGCAATGCCGAGGCTGATCTAAACTATGCACCTGCCGCGCTAGGTAGCAGCCCTGATGACTTCCAGATCGTCAAGTTCGGCGCTCTGATCAACTTTTAAGTATTGCGTACTCACGACCGCTCACTATCCCATCTGCTAGACCCCCCTTAGAGGCTGCTTTTGACCTCGTCTGAGTGGCCTCTCTTTTTTGCGTGCTGAGTGAAAGCGGCAGGATTTTATGGTTCGAGCCTGGCAGCGCTCAGGTCTTACGCACTTCGAACGCGTATCCCTGCCCCCGCACGGTGCGGATCCCGCAATCCGGATGTGCGATTTTCTTGCGCAGTCGGTGAACGTACACCTCTATGATCTCGATGGCTGTTTCATCATCGATCGAAAATATACGTGAGGCAATGAAGTCCTTGCTGACAATGCTCCCGCAATGACTGACCAGAACGTTGAGGACGCTTCGCTCCCGGGCCGTCAGCTCGATGCTTTCTCCTGCAAGCCAGACATCCTGAGTAACCAAATCGATCTTGACGGGGCCCGCAGACAGCGCCGACTTGAGCGGTTGCGACACGGCCCTGAGCGAAAGCCTGATCCTGGCCTCCAGTTCGACCAGCTTGACGGGCTTCAAGATGAAATCGTCTGCAGAGACTTTCAGGAGCTTCGACAATGCTCCAGGAGAGATTTCGCTCGCCATCACGACGAGCCTCGGCTCTGGCCAGCGCTGACGCATTTGTTCAAGTGCCAGTCGGGTTTCAGAATCGACCTCTTCAAGATCGAGCAAAAGAATGTCGTAGTGACGCAAAGCGAGGAATTCTTCGGCCACGCTGAGCGTTGCGATCCGGTCGACGAGCGCGTTCCTCGCCTTGAGCATTTGCGCCACGGCCGCGGTTTGCGCGCCACTGCGCCCAATGAGCAGGACCTTCATGGTGCCCTGTTTCTCTTGTTCTTGTCATATCCAATGCACGGGCGGGGCGGAAGGAGTCGAACCCTCGGCGGAAGGATGAGGCTGGTGCCCACTCCATTCCGGTCCACCTCGGACACACCCCGAACAATGAATGGCTGGACACGAGCGGCGGGCGATCCGTTCAACGAAGGGGTACGGCTCGCCCACCTCATCAAGCCAATGCAGCCGCACAATATGTGCAGCCAAGCCCAAGCGGCCGGCACTACTTGCCGCCCCAGATACCTTTCGGATGGACGATTAACCCCTTACTCGTGAGATCCGAGAGCAACTCGTCGGTATTGACCGGCGATGCGATTGCGGGGGTAGCGAGGAGAAGTGCGAAACTCAAAATAAGCATCTTCATTGCGAAGCTCCTTTGGACGAATTAATGGTCCCGGGGTATTCCGAACCTTTCTGTTCAGGAGCTTCGAATTGACGGGAACTTCGGTTACCTTCCTCACGATGAAGTCACGTCACGTTGTCTTGATAAGCTGGTGAAAATTGCTGTGGAATGAAATGCTCGAACCGCCCCTCGCTCAAACGGAGTTATGCCACGGGTACTCTGCGAGCGATCAACGCCCGGGCTGTGCCCGATGACGCAACACGAGCCGCCATCCAGCCGAGCTGCTCGTGACGAGCGCTGGCGCGGCTTAATGCGCGCCGCCCAAGACGGTGACAATTCGGCATATGCGCGCCTGCTCGCTGACGTTCTGCCGGTGGTCCGCGCCATGGTCCGCCGCAAGTGGCGAAGCGCAAACGACGTCGAGGATATTGTCCAGGACGTCCTGCTCTCGATCCATGTTGTACGGCATACCTACGATCCCGGGCGCCCATTCGGCCCCTGGCTATCGACGATCACAGCACGCCGTATTGCGGATGCCGCACGGCGGGCTTCGTCGCGATCGGCTAACGAAACCACGGTCGAGACCATGCCTGAAACCTCTTCGCATGATGAAACGAAGAGTGATCAGGACGTTGTTGACGATCAGGGTGAGATTCAGCGTGCGCTGGCAGGCCTTTCGCCACCACAGCGGCAGGCGATCGAACTCATGAAAATCCACGGCTTGTCTCTGGAGGAAGCGTCTGCAGTGACAGGCAAGAGTGTTTCAGCCCTTAAGGTAACTGTCCATCGGGCTATGAAGGTGATGCGGCGGATATTGAAATGAACGGGCCGAGAGAAAGAGATACCGAGGTGCTTGTGGGCGCTCTCGCCGAATGCGCCGCACCCGTCCGGAGGCTGCGTTCTCCTCATGTGCGCATGGTGATCTGGTTCATGATCTCCGTAATGTTTGCTGCCTTGGTGGTCGCATCGATAGGGCTTAGACCAGATATCGGGCTCAAGCTCCAGGAGCCCCGATTCGTGATCGAGGTGGTCGCCGCATTAATGACGAGCATGCTCGCGGCGGGGGCAGCCTTTTGTGCCGGGTGCCCGGGACGTCCGCTCTGGGAGCGTTTCGCGCCCCTGCCCGCACTTGGCGTCTGGCTCGCCTCGCTCGGCGCCGGATGCTGGCAGGCGTGGATCACAATGGGTCCCGAAGGCCTCACGATCACACCGGACCTTATGTGCTTCCCCTACATCGTCCTTGTCGGCAGCGTGCCGGCTGTTCTGATCCTGGCGATGATCAGACGAGGTGCACCGATCGCCCCAATAACAGCGACCATGTTGGCGGCCCTCGCCGCGGCTTCGCTAGGCGCCGCAGCGCTGCGTCTCTTTCATCAGCAGGACGCCAGCCTGATGGTCCTGGCATGGCATGTCGGGTCCGTCGCAGTGCTGACAGGAATTGGGGCGCTGATGGGGCGCTCGTTCCTGCGCTGGCCGCAAAATGGCTGACCACACTAAGCTCCCTGGGAGGATCGCAATGCGCTTTGTCTACGCCGCCCTGTTTCTATTCGTAGCATCGCTGACGGCTCGTGCTGATGGCCTTATCAGAATCGAGAGCCAACATGGCGTGAAAGAAACCGTCGATCGGCTTGCGGCAGCCATCGAAAAACGCGGCATCAAGATCGCAGCACGTATCGACCACTCCGCGGCCGCCAAGGCCGCCGGCCTCGAACTCGCTCCGACCGAATTGCTGATATTCGGCAACCCAAAGCTCGGCACGCCATTGATGCAGGAAAGCCAGACGATGGGGATCGACCTGCCGATGAAGATCCTCACATGGCAGGACACATCGGGAAAAGTATGGATGGCCTTTTCGGATCCCGACGACCTCAAGTCCCGCCATGGCGTGAAGACCCACGACGAGAAATTCGTCAAGATGCGCAAGGCCCTGGACGGATTGGTCCAGGCCGCCGGCAGCAACTAGTCCTCTCATTGCATTGCGATCGGCAGTGCGCCTGGCGGGAAGGCCGCATCGCCTGCACAGCGGCAATGCGGCCCTCATCGTTACGCAGCAGCCGACCAAGCGCGGCCGGCAAATACCTCGTCCACAGGCGTATGGAAGACGTGATTGGTATAGTTGCTCAGCGTCTTGACCGAGATCGCGAGGATGATGCCGAGTATGTTTTTCTCCGAGTAGCCCGCAGCGCGGAAGTTGGCCACATCGGCTTCCGACGGCCTGCCGCGTGACTCCACCATCGTCGTGGTGAATTTGACCAGAGCGCCAAGCTTTGCGTCCGGGATATGGTGCCCGTCACGAATGGCGTCTGTCACTTCCGTCGGCACCTTCGACATCGCATCGGCGACAAAACTATGGGCCGCCATGCAGTAGTCGCAACCGTTGGCGCGGCTGATGGCCAAGAAGATCACCTCCTGCTCGACGGGCGTGAAGCCGGTCTCGTCGCGGAATGCGTCATATGACGTCGCATAAGCCTCGAACAGCGCCGGCTCGTTGGCCATCGCGCCGTACATGTTGGGCACGAAGCCCAGTTTCTTCTTGGCTGCTTCAAGCAGCGCCTTTGACTTACCAACTGCAGTGTCGATGGTGAGCAGGGGCAACGTGGTGATGCGATATGTCATTTGCTGTCTCCGTTGTTGATACGTTTCGTCGTGCTTCAATTGGAACGATCGTTCTATTCTGGGTAAAAAAAATCAGTCGAGGCGCCGCATTGCCTCGTCGACGATGACCTTGAGCAATAGGCTCTCGGGTCGGCTGCGCGTCAGCACCAGCAGCCCGAGCAGCGACGCGAGCAGACCTCGCGCAGTCTCTGCCGGCCTGACATGCTGCGGAATCTGGCCATTCACCTTGCCCTTCTTGATCATGCGGGCGAAAAAGTGCTCCACGTCCTCTTGCGCCGTTGCGACCAGCTTGCGGATTTCGCGGTCGTGGGCGGCGAGTTCGAGCGCCGTGTTGGTGATGAAACAGCCCTTGTTGCCGCCCGCCTCCGATATGTCGCGTGCGAACGCAAGGAAGACCTGGCGAATGGCATCGCGAGGCTCATGGCGCTTCTCGAACTCGGCCAGCATATGTCTGCGCCCCTCGTCATAGCTCGCAAGCGCGGCGAGGAAGAGGGCACGCTTGTCGCCAAACGTAGCGTAAAGACTGCCTCGATTGATGCCCATGCAGTCGACCAGATCCTGCATCGAGGTCGCCTCAAAGCCGCGCGACCAGAAGGCTTCCAGCGCTTGACCAAGCGCCTCCTGCTTGTTGAACTGCTTTTCCAAAGGCATCCGATCACCTCTCGTCAACAAAGCATCTAGTCGTTCTGGAATGATCGTTCAATACACGCACCCGTGAACCTTCCGACCGCACGACGGTCCACGAGCGCAAGACAGCATCAACGCCCGTCAACGAAGAGGAGTCAGCGAGTGTTCAATCCAGACAGCAGATGCCATCCATGGATCCTGAAGCCCGCTGTTTCTGAATCGGTGGGCATGGCACATCACCATAAGAGCAGTAGACACAGCAATCGCCCTTCTTGGGCTTCAACGTGACACTGCATTTTTCGCACACGTGGATGTATTGGCAGGCGTCTGTTGGCATCGTGTGCGTCGAGTGGTGTCCGCACTGCGGACACGTGATCGTCGATTGCTCAATAATCCGCGTGTTTGCTACACAGACAGGACGTTCGGGCATGCTTGTCATCCAATCCACCTTCCCCAAACAGGCTCGCCAAACACAACCGCGAGCAACAATGCCGCAGCCCACAGGATCGGCTTGACCCAACGGCTCGTGCGCCGGGGCGCACAAGCAGCACCGCTGTCATGTGTTGGGCTTCGGACGTAGGCCTGCCAGAAGCCCGCTGCCAAAAGAGTGACGGCCGCAATCCGGAACGCTGATTGGTAGGGCGCGAATACACCGAGTTCCGATACAAGTGCACCGCTGATCCCCACTGCACCCAGGATGAGCGGCAAAACGCAGCAAGTCGATGCCGCAACAGACGCGGCCGCTCCTCCTGCGGCAAAGAATTTCAGCATTTTCGCGCCCTCTCGGGTCACGGACAGAGCGGGCAGGCGGCATATACCGTAGACGCGAAACCAAGCAGCGTCAGCGCTGCGAGCGCAAGTCGTGTCATGTTTGCTCTCCTTCTGTCGTTATAAAATTGGTCGCCAAGCGGCGATTTCCAGGCGGGTCGACATCAATCGTTTGCGACCCTACAATCTGTAGCGACTACGGATACAAGTGCTTTTTTGGGACAAGCGCGATGGCAAGGAAGGCGACGTTTGAACCCATGACGATCGGGCGGCTTTCAGAGGCAACAGGCGTCCACATCGAAACCATCCGATATTACGAAAGGATAGGCTTACTTGAGGCACCTGCGCGTAGTCCGGGCGGGCATCGTCACTACGCAAGCGAACATGTTGCGACGTTGACCTTCATTCGGCGCGGCCGCGAACTTGGGTTTCCGCTCGAGGCGATCAGCGATCTGCTCCGGCTCAACGAGGAGGTTTCCTGCTGCGAGCAAGCCCGCACGCTCACGGTCAGGCATCGCGATGAAGTGCGACGCAAGATCGCTGATCTCAAGCGTCTTGATCGCGCATTGACCTCACTCATCGACGAGTGTCGGCCTGCGCGTTGGCCCCAGTGTCCGATCATCGAGGCACTCCACAAAGGCCCAAAGCATTGAACCGGCCATACCGGCTTGGCAGACATTGGCAGCATTTCTGTTTCGATGGCGACGCGCGTGGGAGTACAAACCCACAAAGCGGAAGTCGCGGCTTCCTGTTCTGCTTTTTGTTCGTGTCGCGACCGTTGACTCGAATAGCGGTGAAGACCGGACACCAAGGTCATTCCCCAAACCGTGCCAGTTGCCGGCGGATCGACTGGAAGAGTTCCATACCCTTACCACGAGATACAAGATCGGGATCGCGGCACAGAGATGCTTCGCTTCAGTCGGATGTTCGCCTCAGACTTGATATGTTGTGCGAGACGAACGGAGAGGCGGACAGGATCTGTTGCGTTAGAAAAATTTTCAGTGTGGCGTTCGTCGACTCGGGCTGAGTGCGCGCTCTGACATCATGGTCGCAATGAACGGAGGTATCGCCCGGTCTCCGCGATTGCGACATCCAGAACTTCCGTCGATCGGGCGCTCTTGGCCAAGCCGATCGCTCCCTCGATACTGGCGAAGATAAAGGTTGCAGCTGCTTCGGGATCGACGTCGCCCCGAATGAGACCACGCGCCTGCCCGTCCCGGAGCGCTGCCGCGATGCTGGAGATGATGCCGCGAAAGACTTGCTCGAGACGCACGCGGAATGCGTCATCGATGCCGCTCATCTCCTGGGCCAGATTGTTGATTGGGCATCCGAGCGTCGTGCAGCGCTCTCCCAGCATGCCAGTCGCAAAGGAGATGCTGGCCTCGATACCTTCGACCGGATCATTGAATTGCTTGAGGTGCTGGCCCCAGATGAGGTCGGCCATGGATGCAAGCACTTCATCGACGACTGCCAGGCCAAGCGCCTGTTTGCTCGGAAAGTGATGATAGAAGGCGCCTTTGGTCAGCTCCGCCTTTTCCAGCAGGCTATCGATCCGCAGTCCCTGGTAGCCGTTTGCGTAAATTTCCGAAAACGCGACGTCCAGCAAGTGCGTGCGCGCGCTATCGGTAACGCGGGGTGGGGCTGCTGTTGACATTGCCGGCTCGCCGATGGCTTTGGGAGACATTTTTTACTCGTGTGGTGCAGCCCGCTGTCGCGTGCGCTTCCTCTTGATAGATAATCGCTTTTTCATCCAGGCAAAGAGGATACCACGGCGGGTCCCTGCCGCGATGGGCATCTCAATATTCGAATGTCTATGGACAGACCAGATGGTCTGATGCATGCTGAATCTGGTCCAGACCAACTAGTCTGTATGTCGATGCGCCACTTGTGCGTGTGCGTTCATTCAGCAAGGAGACAATGTCATGTCCAATGAAGCCGCAGGCTCAACCGTCATCGACAAGGTGTTGGATGCAAGCGGGTTGAACTGCCCGCTCCCGATCCTCAGGGCCAGGAAGGCAATTGGCGAGCTGACGACGGGCCAGGTCCTGCAAGTGATCTCGACCGACCCCGGTTCCGTCAACGACTTTGCCTCGTTCTGCAAGCAGACCGGCAACGCGCTCATCTCCTCGCGAGAGGCGGATGGTGCTTATGAATTCCAGATTCGCAAGTCTTGAGCAGGAGGCGACGATGGCAACCGTGACCAACTTGAGATCCGATGCAGTGCTGCCCGAACTTTCCGACGCCGAACGCGCAAATTTCGAGCGCTGGTTCGACGCACGATTCGAAGAAAAGATGAAGGAGCGCGAGGCGACTCACGTTCCTTCCATGTCGATCATCGCGACAAAGGGCACACTCGATTGGGCCTATCCGCCGTTCATCCTTGCCTCAACCGGGGCGGCGCTCGGCTACGAGGTCAACGTGTTCTTCACGTTCTACGGATTGCTGCTGCTCAAGAAGGACCTCGACCTCGAAGTGACGCCGATCGGCAACCCCGCCATGCCGATGAAGATGCCGATGGGGCCACAATGGTTCCGCAACATCGATTGGCCGATCCCGAACGTGCTGAAGGGGAATGTACCTGGCTTCGAGCGCATGGCGACGTCGCTCATGAAGGAGACCTTCCGGAAAAAGGGCGTGGCCTCGGTGCCGGAACTCCGCGATCTGGCGGTCGAAGCCGGCGCCAAGCTTTATGCCTGCCAGATGACGGTCGACGTGTTCGGCTTCAACCGGGAAGACTTCGTGCCTGAGGTCGCGGGCTGGGTCGGGGCTGCGAGCTTCCTGCCAATAGCCCAGAAGTCGGACATCACGCTGTTCGTGTGAAAACGTTACCATCTCGATTCGTCTTGGCGGCTCAACTGATCCTCGATGACAAGTCCGTCTCAGAGATTGAGCGTGAGTTCTGCGCTTCGGGACCATGAGACGCACGGACACATCGCACCTTGGCGTTGCGCGCTGGTGAGGCAGACGTCGCGATGGTCGGGATCGCCGCTGATGACATCGACCGTGCATGAGCCACATTCGCCGCGCCTGCATTCAAAGCCTGCCCAAACACCGTGCGCGAGCAGCGCATCGAGGATGGTGGTTCCCGGCTCGACATAGATCGTCGCTCGCGACTGCGCGAGGTGGAGCCTCACCGGTCCGTCTCCGGGCTTTGCAGGCGCGCCGAAACTTTCAAAGTGGATGCGCGATTGCGGCCACCCCTTGTCCATTGCGTTGAGGCGCACGGCTTCGATCATCGATCGCGGTCCGCAGACATAGAGTTCCGTGTCTCCATTCAGGTTCGTCAGCATCCGCCCGACGTCGAGACTGGTCCCGCTTTTTTTCGTGTAATGGGTCGTCTGCCATGCGTACTGCGACAACCGCAGGAAGCGACCGGCGCTGCGCGCGACATAATGGAGTTCGAAGGAACGTTCTGCCCCCTGCAACGCAGTCATCATCGTGAGGAACGGTGTAATGCCGATACCGCCGGCAATGAAGACACTGTGGCTGGCGCCGATATTCAAAGGGAATGCATTTACCGGCGGCGAAACCTCGATCTCGCCGCCGACCATCAGGCTGTCATGCAAATAGGCCGAACCGCCCCGGCCGGGATCGGCCCGCAGAGCGCAGATCTCGTAGTGTGCTAGGTTCCTTGCATCGGATGTCAACGAATAGCGCCGCATCATGCCCGCAAACGTGAGTTCGACATGAGCTCCTGGTGCGAAACCTGGTAGTGAACTCTGATCCGCCGCCGCAAAGCGGATGCGCATCGTCTGTTCCGCAACAAGATCCTTGGCGATCACGACTAGCTTCATGGTGGCACCTCACGGATTGAAGGGCGACGCATCGATGTAGGTCCACGCGACAGCATGATTGAGCGGGGAGACGATCCATTTGTGGGCCGTGAAGCGCCACCAGCGACCGGTGCCGCCCGTCACGGGATCCCGCGGTCCGCCACTGAGGTCGAGCCTGACCGCACCCGTCAACTGCAATTGGCGGCCGGTCTGGAAATCGATGAAGACGAGGCCAGCACGCGGATTGACCGCGAAATTGCCAAGCGTGCCGAACATCGAATTGCCTGGGTAGTCCGGAATGCCCAGCACGTTGCCGTCGACGCGCACGAAGCCGGGCCTGCCGCCGCGATGGGAGGCATCGACCGGACCGTTGCCGGGTTGCGCGCTTGCGACAAAGAAGGTATCGGCAGCCGCTATCCAGGCAAGCAGATCATCCTCAAGGCGCTCGCCTTCGCGGATTTGCAGTGGCTCGTAGGTATCAGACTTTTGCACCGCTTCGCGTCGCTGGATATACTTCGGACAGTTGGGGAAAGCCCCTGCCACCGCAAGGCGAACCAGGTCGTCGGATAGCGATGCGACCTGACCGTTGACGCGCAATCGCCGCCGTGTCGCGGTTTCGATGAAGAGTGCCCCAACGGAATCGGAGACCTGCATGTCCGCAAAAGGTGGGGTCCGGCGCAGCAGCCCGCCTTCATCCACCAGGCGCAGATCGAGACGGGTGCCGTCATCGTGCGAGGCCGCGAAGCCAGCCGGACCGGCCAGACAACTTGCCCACAGATCGCCATTCGGTGCCGCCCCACCGATGATGCACGCCAACTGCTGGCTGACGAAGTGCACGGCTGCGGCCGGGATGCGGTCGGCGATGACCCGGCCGTTCATGATCGCCTGGCCGCGTTCGCCGGTTTCATTTTGCACGGCGCGCTCGCCGTCGTGAAACGGGTCTTGCATGATGTTCCTCATTCGATGGTGACCAGGGGGCGAGTGCGCACCCCTGGCCCAGTGCAACGAGACGGACGGCGGGTCAGAACGTCAGGACCCGGTAGCCACCGTCCAGGTACTTCGACAGGTCGACGATGCCTGAGGTCCCCGGGATGGCCTTCTCGTCGATGAGGGTGTGTCCTGTCGCCTTCACGTCATTGGTGGCTCCAAACACGTCCGCGCAGCCACGGCAGACCCCGATGACCGTGTCCTTGACCGCGTCGTAGAGCGCGTGGGCCGGATGGCCGTTCTTCACGAGTTCACTTGGCCAGCGCACGCCCGCACCCTGGAAGATGAGCGCGACTTCCTGGTTCTTCTCCTTCAGCTCGTAGGCCACGAACATCGCGTTGAAGATGCGGCCGAGGGCCTCTTCGGAGCCGGCCTTGGGGTCGGAGTAGACGACAATGGCAGTCTTCGACATGGTGGTTTCCTTCCTGCTCAGCTTGACCATTACCGAATGATCGGTAAATTATGATTGCGCCGCAAAGACAACGGCGTCAAGAGAAAATTACCGAACGATCGGTAATTTTACATAATCCGCTGGAAAGAAAGACGAATATATGGCCAGGCCAACGACGATCGATAATCCGGAGCTGCTCGAGCGGCTTAGCGGCGTATTCCGCGACGTCGGCTATGAGGGCGCATCGATCGCAATGCTGTCGGAAGCCACGGGATTGAAGCGGGCAAGCCTTTACCACCGTTTCCCCGACGGCAAGGAACAGATGGCAAAGGAGGTCCTGACGGGCGCTCAGAACTGGCTGTCAGAGAATATTTTTCAGCCACTAGCAAGCTCCGCGCCGGCGAAGGAACGGGTGGCGCTTTTGGTCGACAAGCTGGAGGCACTTTATTCCGGGGGCAGCCAGGCCTGCATCCTCAACATGCTATCGGCAGCGCATATTCACGAAGGCCCGTTTACTGCTCAGATCCGGCAAATTTTCGAAGCGTTCATCGATGCTCTGGAGAAGGTCGCGCGCGATGCGGGACTAGATCGCAAAACGGCGCGCAAGCGTGCTGAGCAAACGGTAGCGATGCTGCAGGGAAGCCTCGTGCTGGCGCGTGGTATGGGAACGACCGAGCCCTTCGTGGCATTTCTGAAGTCGTTGCCGGTTATGCTGCTGGAGCGGTCATATGCCGGTTAATCCGTAGTTTGTCCGCTTCTTTTCGAATTCGTACGCGGACATCTCGAAGCCGATGCCGAATGACGCCTCCTCAATGGGCGTCCCGATCGGCTCTCGCGCGATCGGGTTCTCTTAGCTCGACAGACATCTCTACGTTATCTGGTACTCTCGCTAGCGACAGGTCAACGGATCGATTGACCACAGTCCGAGATGTGCGCCGATTGACCGCCCAGCTGCTTCTGAGCCTGCATATCCTTGGCATGAGCCGAGCGCGTACTGCGTCAGCTCGTAGGCTGCGACAGCTGCGATCACACCAAGCAATTGCCACCCAAGCATGGGCCACACGTTTCGTCGTTTGGACGCAATGTTGGTGGCCGGATGCTTCGGGTTAAAAGAAGCAGTTTGCGCCAAATGGACCGCAGCTAACGACAGAGACTCCAAAGAGATTGCCATAGACGTTACCGTGCTGAATTGAGAGATCGTGTAAGCATCGAGCGAGCTATAAAATGTTGTCAAACTGGCTCAGTTCGACGCCATCAACCTGTCGACCTCGGCCTTGAAAGCAGTGAAGTCGTAGCCCATGCCATTGAGAACGGTACTCCAATGCCGCACGTGCGCCGCCGTCGCCACGGCTTCGCGCACTTCGGCTTCGCTCGCACCGGCAGAGCGCGCTTTCTTGGTATGAACGTAGACGCAGTACGCGCACGGAATCTGTGCGGCGACACCCAATGCGATCAACTCGCGTGTCTTGGCTTCTATCTTGGCATTCTGCCCCATCAAGATTTTATCGGCATTCAGCATGGCCTGCAGCGCATGCTGAGGGTAGGTGTTCACGTAGAAGCCAGGCGGCTCGTCCGCGATCGCCGAGGCCGAAATGGCCAAGAGGGCAGCAAATGCCGACATCAGGCTGACAATTCGGTTGCGCTTCATATCTGGGTCCTCCTCTAGGGTTTTCTGCTGGCGGCAGAGTGCGCGGCATAAGACCGAGACGGGGCACCGCAAGCGGCGAAGTGCCGTCGTCCGTATCGGTGCAGCAAGCTCACCTTGGCCTAGTTAGAACTTGCGTCTAAGCTGTTCCAAGAGTCCCGACGGAACTCCGTTTTTTTTCCGACGCTTTCGTAACGCTCTGTTCGAAAAGAAAAAATTCGGCTCGCATCCGATGGCGAACATCCGTGTCCAGTAGATCGATACATCTTCATGCACCCTTCGACGTAGGCGGACTTCGCGTCGAGCCATCCACTCTTCGCGTCATCCGTGCCGACGAGACAGCGCGCCTTGAAGCCCGCGCCATGGAGGTGCTGGTCTACTTGGCCCAGCACGCGGGTCAGGTTGTGAGCCGGGAGGAACTCGAGAATCAGGTTTGGGAAGGTCGTATCGTCACGGAGGATGCGGTAACCAACGCGATCGCAAAGCTGCGTCGCGCTTTGAATGATGATGCTCGCCAGCCCCGGCACATAGAGACGGTTCCGAAGGTGGGCTATCGGCTGATTTCGGAGATTGCACCAGTCGATGAAATCGCCACCGTTAAGCAAAGAGAAGAGGGCAGCACCGTTCGCAGCAAAATTTTGTTCCGAGGGCGTGTGCGCTCTGCGGCGGTTCTGCTGGGCCTCGTACTTCTCGCTTTTGTTTCGCTGCTCGTGTGGAGCCGCAAGGACTTCGTGTCCATGCCAAATGCGTCGCGCCCGCATCTCCCCTCGGTTGCTGTCCTGCCCTTCGAGAGTCTTGGGTCATCGGCCGGATATTTCACCAACGGCCTCAGAGCGGATTTGATCACGGACCTCTCCCGCGTTTCGGGCCTACGCGTCATTTCTCCGAGTTTTGTCACTGCGGACGAACGATCGGGCCGCGATCGAGACGCGTTGCTTCGTCAGCTAGGGGCGGATTACGTTCTTGACGGTACCGTTCAGCATCTGGGTGATCGATTGCGGGTGAATGTCCAGCTCGTTTCTGCGGGCACCGATCGCGTTCTTTGGGGGGAAAGATATGATCGAACCGTCCATGACGTTTTTGTACTGCAGGATGAGCTGACCAGAAGTGTGCTTGGCGCACTGAGACTTAGGCTGGGCCCCGCAGACCAGGCCGCCGCAAGCAAACGCCCCACAAACAGCGTGGTCGCCTACGATTACTATCTTCGCGGTCTGCAACTCCATGGACGTCGGACCAAACCGGACAACGAAGACGCCAAGCGTCAGTTCATGAAGGCTATCGACATTGACTCGAGTTTTGCCAGAGCCTACGCGGGCCTTGCTCTGGCGCACTCGCGTGACGCCATCGATGGCTGGACGACCGCTCCCTTACGGTCACTTGAATTGGCCCAGCAGTTTGCAGAGAGGGCAGCCGGGGTCGATCCGATGCTTCCACAGGTACACTTCGTGCTGGGCCAGGTACAGCTGTTTCGCCAGCAGCATATCGAAGCAATGCAGGCAGCCCAACGCGCGATTGAAATCGACCCCAACTATGCCGACGGCCATGCGCTCAGTGCTTGGATCCTGACATATGCAGGGCGATCGGCAGACGCGATGGATGCGATGAATGAGGCTCTCCGCCTTAACCCTAGGCCGTCGGCATCATATTTGGAGGTACTGGGAGAAATCCAATTCGTCCAGGGCAAGTATGAAGCCTCGGCAGCGACGTTCCGGCACGTTCTGAAGATCAATCCAGACTATCTGCGGGCCCGTGTGTGGATCGCGGCGGGGTTGGCGCTGGCAAGTGAAACCGAAAGCGCAGAGTGGGAAGCGGGCGAACTTCTGGTGCTCAATCCCGACTTCGCCCTGGACAAGCTTGGATTTGCATTTCCATTCAAAGATCCACGGATTCTGGCGAGACTTCTTGACGGTCTCAGGCGGGCCGGACTTAATTGATCGCAGATTGTCGGCTCGCTCCCCAAACTCAGTTAAGGGGTCCAATGGTTGCCAGAATTTCAGGTCCCAGCATCTTGCTTCCGAGGCGCGTTTACAGTGATACCCCAAGAGCGGCAACCCGAATTGCTATCCTGGGCGCGACTAAGGTCATCGCTGACTCCGTCTGCTTGATGCCACGTTGAGCTAGGTGCCGACCTTTTCTGCCGCCCGTACGGCATCTAGGCCCTCGTGTTTAAACAACGCATAACGCATACTCTTATCGCAAATCAGCAGCAAAAAGCCCTGGCTGCAGATACGAGAAGCCAGAGCGACAAACGCGTCAGGTCTCGGTTACTTTTCCCGCCAGCACATAGCCTTCGCCGCGCACTGTCTTGATGAATTCAGGCTCTGCGGGATCGCGCTCGATCTTGCGGCGCAGGCGCGCGATATGGACATCGATGGCACGATCCGCAACGTAGGTCGTCTCGCCGTGAACGGGATCCAGGATCTGGTCGCGGCTCAGCACGACGTTGGGATGCTCCAGTAGAACGCGCAACATGGCAAACTCCATGGCGGTCAGCTTGGCTGGCGCGCCGGCCGGCAAATTTATGAGCGTGCGCGCTTCAAGATCGAGTTTCCAATTTCCGAACAACAGCGCCTTGATTGCCCCGACCGGCATCGCGACGGGCGTTTCGTACTCACGCGCCCGTCGCAGCACTGCCTTGATCCGGGCCAGAAGCTCGCGTGGCTCGAAGGGCTTGGTGATATAATCGTCGGCGCCGAGTTCCAGTCCGATGATCCGATCGAACACTTCCGATCTCGCCGACAAGACGACGATCGGCAGCCGTGATGTTGACCTCAATTCCTTGGTGACATCGAAGCCATCCCTATCGGGCAGGATCAAGTCGAGCACACACAAGTCGAAATCCTGGGCCTTCAGCGCGCTTACCATCTCGGCCGCTGTGCCAACGCAAACGACATTAAACCCCTGCTTGGTGAGGTAGCGGTCGAGGAAGCCCGTCAGTTGAGGATCGTCATCGACAACGAGAATTCTTTCAGACATTGAGTTCAAAGACCTCGGCGATAGTAAAGTAGGCTTGAGAGTTGTGCCCTGGCTACTACAGGGTTGCAGGCATAAGCGGAGTTCTGGCCCATGCCCAAACACGCCGAGAGATCCAGAATTTCATCGGAATCGGCGAAGACATCACCGAGAAGCGAAAGGCCCGCGAGCAGATTGTGAAAGCGCAGAAAATGGAGGCCGTTGGGCTTCTTGCGGGCGGTGTGGCACATGACTTCAACAACGTGCTGACGACAATTCTCGGCGCTGCGCATCTGGCGAGCCTCGATGCCGAGAGGGACAGCGACATTGGCCGCGAAATCACTCAGATCGAGATTGCGGCACGCCGCGCCCAGTCTCTCGTCCAGCAACTCCTGACATTTGCGCGCCGCCAACCTGCTGCCCCGCAGAAGCTCAATTTGAGGGACGAAGTGCAGGAGGTGGCAAAGCTCATCCAGGCGTCGATACCGCCCACCATCAAGGTGAAAACCCGCTTCGAGACCGACGACGCCTGGGTGCTGGCCGACCCCTCGCACGTTCATCAGATCGTGATGAACCTGTGTCGCAACGCAGCTGAGGCCGTGCCGAAAGAGGCGGGTGAGATCGAAATCACGGTCGTCGGTGACGCCGATGCTCCCGAAGCCATATCCGGCCATGACAGTGATCACAAAGCCTGGTTGAAACTCGTCGTCACGGACAATGGACCGGGTCTATCCGCTGAAACGGCCAAGCGGGTTTTTGACCCGTTCTTTACGACCAAGCCGCTAGGAAAAGGCACAGGCCTCGGCCTGACAATGGTCGCGACGCTCGTCCAGGACATGGACGGTTTTGTTTCGCTCGCCAGCCAGCCGGGAGAGGGCGCCCGTTTCGAGGTGACGCTGCCCCGCGTCGAGCCGGGCACCGTGGGCAAGGCTCCGCAGGAAGTGCTGCCGCGCGGCTCCGAGCAGATCCTGCTGGTCGATGACGAAGCCGACGTCGTCTCGACCTATCGCAGAGTTCTCATGCGTCTTGGATATCGCGTTGCAGCCTACACCGACCCGCGCAGCGCGCTCGAGGCGTTCTCGCGGGAACCGGGAAAATTTGACCTTGTGATGACTGACCTCGTGATGCCGGACATGAATGGCGAGGCACTGGCACACGAGGTGATGCGCATAAAGCCGTCATGCCCTGTGATCGTCTGCACCGGCTACCGACCGAAGGACATGAGTATCGATAGGCTGCCGCGTTACGCACTGCTGGAGAAGCCGATCCACCCGGCTGAACTGGCCAGGCGTCTGCGTGAGTTGCTCGCCGCGACGCCGACCTCGGCGTGATTGAGGCCACTTAATATTTCTTCACAATTCTTCATGATTTGAAACCGTCCTCGCAATACCAGCGAGCAATCGGGCTGCTAACCTCCCCGCGTTCTTATCAAAATGAGGCGTTCGAACGCGAGGCGAGAAGGTCCGCGCCGGTTGGCTCCCCGCAGGCTGAACCTCCCCGCATCAAATGCCTCTCCAAAGGGAGGCTCCGATGAGGGAGACACGATTGCCGCGTGCGAAGCTGGCGATCCCTGGGCTGATCGTATCAATGATCGTGGCGACGCCCGCGTGGTCGGCGGACACCAAGCTCGCGCCACTTCCCGACGCGAAAGAGATCAAGGCGGATCGCGCCGAACTTGGCCGCATGTTATTTTTCGACGCGCGTCTTTCCGGCGACACGGCCACCAGCTGTTCCACCTGCCATGATCCGGCAAAGGGCTGGGGCGACGGCAAGCCGCTATCCAACGGCTATACCAGCATCCAGTATTTCCGCAACGCGCCAACGCTTTTCAATGCTGGCCATCGCAGCTACTTCATGTGGGATGCGCGGCTTGACGGCTCGGACGCCGGCACACTCGTGCGCGACATGCTGACCGAAGCGCACACGATGAACATGGACAGCCGCCTTGCGCAGGAGCGCCTGAAGCAGGTGCCCGAGTATCAGGCCATGTTCGAAAAGGCCTTCAAGGGCGATCCCTATGGCGGCAAGATCTACGGTGCGATTGGCGAGTACCTGAAGACGATCCGCACCGTCGATGCGCCGCTCGACAAGTATCTGCGCGGCGACAAAGCCGCGCTCGGCGACGCGGAGCTGAGGGGCATGGCCCTGTTCGAAGGCAAGGCTGGCTGCGTTCAGTGTCACGCCGGCCCAATGCTGAGCGACGGCAAGGCGCACGCCACTGGAGTTCCGGCCAACCCTGAACTCGGCACGAATGCCGAGCGACAGATCTCGATGCTGCGTCATTTCTCGACCATGGGCACGCCCAACTACATGAACCTGCGCGAGGACGTCGGCCACTACGTCGTCACCAAGGACAAGAAGGACTGGGGCAAATTCCTCACCCCCTCGCTCTGGGACGTGGGTCAGACCGCGCCCTACATGCACAACGGTGCCTTGGCAACGCTCGATGACGTTGTGGCTTTCTACAACAGAGGTGGTGGCGAGAAGTCGGGCATGAAGCCGCTGGAGCTATCCGCTGCCGAACAGGCAGATCTCGTTGCCTTTCTGAAATCGATGACGGGCAGAGCTCCTACTGAGAAGGCTCCCGATTTGCCAGAGTGCAAACTCCGCACCGTCGGCCAGAACTGAGGGAGGACGCACCATGGACACGAGACGTTTGAAATTCGCGCTCTCGACTTGCGTTGCGCTCGCTCTTGGCGTGACAGCAGCTAGCGCAGAGAAGTATCCGCCGCTTGCCACACTGCCGGCCGTTCCGGTGCCGGCCGATAACCCGATGTCGCCCGAGATCGTCGAACTCGGCAAGAAGCTCTTCTGGGACGGGCGCCTGTCGGGCAATGGCGAGTTCGGATGCGTGGTGTGCCATCAGCCCGATCTGGGAGGGGTACGGGCGGTCCGATTTCCTTCGGCTATCCAGGGACACAGCACTGGCGCAACTCGCAGACTGTCCTCAACAGCGCCTACTACAACAAGCTGTTCTGGGAGGGTAACGTCACCTCGCTTGAGGCACAGGCTCCGGCGGCTGCCGGTGGCGGCGTTGCCGGCAACGGCGATGGCTCGATGATGGAAATGAAGCTGCGCTTCGTTCCCGAGTACGTCGCGGAATTCAAGAAGATCTTCGGAACAGATTGGCCGCACATTGCGCAGGCTTGGCAGGCGATCGCCGCCTTCCAGCGCACGATTGTGACCGATGCCAAGAAAGTGCCTTTCGATCGCTATCTGGCTGGCGACAAGAAGGCAATGGGTGAACCTGCGCAACGCGGCCTCAAGCTCTTCAATGGCAAGGCCGGCTGCATCTCGTGTCACAACGGCGCACTTGCCTCCGACCAGCGCTACTACGCGACGGGCGTCCCCGCCGCCAAGGAGTTCAAGGAGGATCCCGTCCACCAGATCACGCTCCGCTGGGAGCTCTACCAGAAAGGCGTACCGGAGGATGTGTATCGCACCGGCGCCGACGATCTCGGCCTCTATCACAAGACCAAGCGGCCCGAAGACAAGGGCAAGTTCCGCACGCCATCTTTGCGCGAGCTGAAGTGGACCGCGCCCTACATGCACAACGGTGCGCTGGCCTCCCTGGCCGATATCGTCGCCTTTTATGAAAAGGCGGCGGCGAGGGCAACAAGGTGCTGAAGCCTTTGAAGCTCACGGACGCTGAGAAGGCTGATCTGGTTGCGTTCCTCGAAGCCTTGTCGATGGACGACCCGCTTCTCATGAAAGAGCCGAAGCTTCCCGAAACCAAGACCTGGGCGGAGTTCCCGAAATGACAACACATCCGCAACAGACCTCTGAGAAACCGACGTCAGTTTCCTGCGTCAGCCGTCGCAACTTCCTTATACTGGGCGGATCCGCCATTACGGTTCTCGCAACATATGGCAGTGGCGCTCAAGCACAGCAGCTCGTCACCAGCTCCTACGCCCGCAAGGCGATTGGCAAGGTTTCGGCCTTGAAGCCAGGCGAGGCCGTCGCCTTCAAGTATCCGACCAAGGATATCGAAAATGTCCTTGTCATGCTGTCGGAGGAGGCCGGCGGTGGCGTCGGCGAGAAACGTAACATCGTCGCATTCAACACCGTCTGCCCTCATATGGGCGGCGTCATGGACGCCAGCACGTTCAAGTCCAAGCACAACGTGCTGGGGCCGTGCCCGCTGCACCTGTCGACCTTTGATCTGACCAAGCACGGCATGGTGGTCTCGGGGCATTCGGCCGCCAGCCTGCCACAGATCGTACTTGAGATCGACGGCGACGAAATCGTCGCCACCGGCGTCATGGGCCTCTTCTACGGCTACAACCGCAATCCAACCGGCGCGTGAGGGGAGCATCGAGATGGCCAAGAAAGCAAAAACTTCCATCCAGAACAGCGAGCACGTGCCGTTGCCACCGCCGGAGGCAGAGGTGCTGACGACGGCTTGCGGCTACTGCATCGTCGCCTGCAGCTACAAGGTCTACCGCTGGCCGGTGGGCCGCGAAGGCGGTGCGGCGAAGGATCAGAACGCCTTCGGCGTGGATTTCCCGACCGGTGGCGCGCCTTGGATTGCGCCCTCGCAGCACAATATCGGCATGCACAACGGCCGGCCGCACCACATGATCGTGATCGCCGATCCGGACGCGACCGTCGTCAACCGCAACGGCAATCACTCGGTCCGCGGCGGCACTCTGGCGCAGAAGATCTACAATCCCGACACGCCGACGCGAGACCGGCTGAAGTATCCGATGATCCGCATCGCCGGCGTCTTGACGCCTGTCTCATGGGACCTAGTTACCGACGTCATGGCGGAGGTGTCGAAGCACGTCCTGAAGAACCACGGCGAGCACGCCTGGGGCATGAAGACCTATTCCTACGAATACTTTGAGAACACCTACGCGATCTCCAAGCTCGTCAATCGCGCCATCGGCACACCCGTCCACGCGCCGCATGACAAGCCACAGAATGCAGAGGATGCGGCTGGTCTCGATGATGCTGGACTAAACTCGTTTGCGGCCTCCTACGACGACTGGGGCAAGTGCGAAGTCGCCTTCCTGTCGGGCGTCGACCCCTACGAGACGAAGACCGTGCTGTTCACCGAGTGGATGATGTACGGCGATGTGCCGGACAAGAAGATGATCTTTGTGACGCCGCACAAGACCATGGGCGTCGCCTATGGTGTGGATAGAGGAGGGCTTTGGCTCCCGGTCACACCCGGCACCGACACCGTCTTGCATCTCGCGCTGTCGAAGATCATCATTGACAACAAGTGGCAGGACCAGGAGTTCATCGACAAATGGGTCAACAACAAGTGGGAGATCGAATCGGGCTACGGCCGCGGCACTCGAAACACCCGCTGGCAGTGGCGCACGACCTGGGGCCGCTGGCAAAGCGACTGGAACGACTTCCAGAAGTTCATTGCCAATGAGAAGGCCGCCAATCTCGATGAAGCGGCAGCCATTACTGGCATTGACAAGGACCTGATCCTCGCGGCCGCCGAGATGATCGCCAAGCCCAAGGCGGACGGCTCACGCCCGAAATCCTCCTTCATGTTGGAGAAGGGCAACTACTGGTCCAACAACTACATGAATACGGCCTCGCTTGCGACGCTCGGCCTGCTGTGCGGCGCTGGCAATCGTCCGGGACAGGTCATCTCGCGCGGCGGCGGTCATCAGCGCGGCGGCATGGGCGCCGGCGGCGGCAAGGGCTTCCTCAGCCCTGAAAAGCATCCCGGGCGGCGCAAGAAGGCGCTCAACGTCGATCGCTGGGTGATGGACGGCAACGTCCGCTTCTTCTGGACCATCGGCCTGACATGGTTCGCAGCGATGCTGTCCTCGCAGGAGCTTTCAACCCGCGTCGGCGATCTGACGATCCGCAACAAGCATCAGCCGCGCAGCGTAGACCGCGACCATCTTATCAAGACGTTCATCGAGCGCGTCGACTCGGGCGGCATGGTTCTGGTCGACTCCGACATCTACCCGGTCGACCCGCTTAACACGCAGTATGCCGACATCGTGCTGCCGGCAGCCTGCTGGGGCGAGGTCGACTTCACCCGCTGCAACGCCGAACGGCGTCTGCGCCTCTACGCCAAGTTCAATGATCCGCCGGGCGAGGCCAGGCCTGACTGGTGGGCGATCGGACATTTTGCCCAGAAGATGGGCTTCAAGGGATTCGACTGGAAGGAGTCCAACGACATCTTCGAAGAGGCAGCGCGCTTCTCGCGCGGCGGCGCGCTCAACTACTATGCGCTCGCCGTTCATGCCAAGCGCGAGGGCAAGCGTGCGCACGAGAAGCTGCGTGAGCTCGGCACCACCGGTATCCAGACGCCGATCCGCGTGATCGAAGGTAAACTCGTCGGCACACCAAAGCTCCACGACCCCAACAACAAGTGGTGTGAGCTGGAGGACGTCACGACCGACCAGAAGTGGCTCTATGCCTTCGGCACGCACACGGGCAAGGCGAACATGCTGAAGGCGCCCTGGAACAACGACAGCTGGTCGGACTTCTACGAGGCGATCAAGCCGCGCAAGGACAAGGGCGAGATCTGGATCACCAACGGTCGTGTCAACGAGACCTGGCAGTCTGGCTTCGACGACCTGCGCAAGCCCTACCTTGCAAAGCGCTGGCCGTGGCCGTTCATCGTTATTCACCCCGACGACGCCAAGCCCAAAGGTATCGAGTCGGGCGATCTCGTCGAAGGCTTCAACGATACGGTCTATGTCCAGACCGGCCGGCCGATCGGCGTCAAGGACAAGGATCTGAGCTTCACCGAGCTTATGAAAAGCGGGCACATCAGGACCGTCAGCGGCCAGTTCGTCGCGGTTGCAATCGTGTCCGACGAAATCAAGCCCGGCGTTGCGAAGGCGGCCTTCAATTATCCGGGCTCGATGGCCAATGCGGTCTGCCACGCGGTGCCCGATCCGGTCAGCGGTAACTATCGCTACAAGCTCGGCCGTGGCGTCCTGCGGAAAGTGGGCGAATCCGCCTACAAGAAGAACTTCCTCGAGATGTCACTAAAGCCAAGACCGATACTGACCTAACACGGGCCCTCCGCGAAGCTCATAAGCCGCCGTTTCCCCGGGAGACGACGGCTCATTTTTTTGCCGGCGGCGCGCCAGTGCGAGCAGCACACTCACTCGGTCCAAACGACCTGCAAATTCTGAGAGACACGGTCACTCGGCGGCACATCACTTCGAGTCTCTGATGGGCGGGATCAGAAGATCGATCTTTTCTTGATCGAGACAGATGCGGTCACTGCAAGGCTGGAAATCGAGAACGGCACGCGACGATACTTTCGGGCCGGCTGACAGTGGCGCAGGAATCTCGACATGTCCTTCGTAAGGGGCGAGTTTGCGATCGCTGACACCGAGCTTGCGCCGGACCGTTTCAGGATAGTTGATGGCAGCGTCTGCAGTGTCGATCAGTGACAACCTTGTCGGAATCAGAAGATCATCGAGCGGCTTGGCGGAGTTAATATGCCAACCGGGTGCGATCTCGATCTGGACAAGTAGTTTCTCCGGACCTTGCTTGGCGGTGACGTGCACGGCACCTCTGCCTGCAACTCTTATGGTGCCTGTCTCGCCGCGACCTGCCGTAAATCCAATTGTGTCCAGCGACTTCTGCATTTCCTACCTGCGGACATCTCGCTCTATCTCGCACTAAGGAAATGGAAGCAGGGTATCGCGCGGGCAACCGTGCGATCGAGAAGCTCAACCGGCGGACACGGAAATTTGCGTTGCCCTGTCAGCGTCCCACTGCGATCGTGAACTTTGGAGGTTCCTCAACTTGTCCCTTTTTCGTTCCATGCTCTCGGTCGTCGTCGCGGTTGCGATCGCTTTCGCGCCGATGGCGACTGCGTGGGCGGGCGGAGCCAAGGTGATGGGCACGGCCATGCCTCACATGGCCCACCATGCGGGTGAAGACGAGGGCAGTGCAGCCGTGGCTCCCATGGAGGACTGCGCCTTAATGTTAAAGGGCGCTGCGAATGCGGTTAACTGTCCATGCTGCGACAAGGACAATGCTTGCACACCCCAGTTCTGCATGGCCAAGTGCTTCCAGCTTCTTGGCATGGCCATGCAATCAGGTCCAGTCGCTGCCTTGGTGTTAGCGCGGCTTCGGCCGACGGTGCCTGCTCGTCCGCCCGACTGGTCAGCCCAACCTCAGCCTCCACCCCCCCGAACCTGATTCATCGACGAGGCCCCGCATTTAGTCGCGGGCGCTGGCGCCTGGATTTCGTCCAGCGCCGATCGCAACCGGCTCGGTGCCGCTGCGAGAGCTTTCTCTATGGACAGGATCAGATCATGGCATTCGAACTCTCTCTTCGCGCAGGCCTCGTGGCCCTCGCGCTCTCCCTCGGTACGGTACAGGCCTTGGCCGCCGCCGCAGACTACGAATTCCAACCGCTCAAAGCCGACGTGAAAAACGGCAACGGCAGCGAGCTTGCCGTCCGTCTGGTGCACAAGCCATCGGGCAAGCCCGTTCCCGGAGCGGTGCTGTTCCGCACTCGCCTCGACATGGCCCCCGACAAAATGGCCGACATGACGGCTAAGCACGAGGCCATGCCGTCATCTGAGCCGGGCGTCTATCGCTTCAAGGCCAACCTCACCATGGCCGGCGGCTGGGCGTTCCGCGTCATGGCCAAAGTGCCGGGTGAGAAGGATACAGTGCAGGGCGTCTTCGTATTCCAGGCCAAGGACTGAGGGGTCCCCGATGAGCAAGCTCCTTACCGGAGGGATCGCCGTCGTGGCGGTCCTTTCCGCAAGCGTTGCCGGCTACCGCCTCGGTGCCGGCACGTGGCCCGATCCGCGACACTGGACCACGAATTCGGCCCTGGATGCCGTTGCCATGCCGGCGGCCGCGCCGAAAGAGCGCAAGGTGCTCTATTGGAGGCATCCGGAAGGCGATACCGACTTCTCCGCACAGCCGAAAAAGACCGGAGACGGGCGCGACTATGTGGCGGTCTACGACGACGAGGAAGCGGACTTCGCTCAGGCCAAGCCGATGGAGCCGCCCAAGTCTGCCGGCGGTGCGCCGAAGAAGATCCTCTACTATCGCAATCCCATGGGGCTGCCCGACACCTCGCCGGTGCCGAAGAAGGACTGGATGGGGATGGACTACATCCCCGTCTACGAGGGTGAGGAAGACGAGCCGGGCACCGTCAAGGTCAGCACCGCCAAGCTGCAGAACGCGGGGGTGCGCTCCGAGCCGGCAGCGATGCGTCGCCTCGTGCGTCCAATCCGCGCGCCGGGTGTGGCGAAGCCTGACGAGCGCACACTGTTATCGGTAGCGCTCCGCGCAGACAGCTTCATCGAGAAGCTCTACGTAAACGAGACCGGTCGCCAAGTGACGACGGGCGAGCCGCTGTTTCGTATCTACAGCCCGGACATGGTCAAGGTGCAGGTCGACTACCGCATCTCGACGAACGCGACGGGCAATCGCGACGATAGGGGCGCACTGCAACGGCTGCAGAACCTGCAGCTTCCCGAAGCCGTCATGGCTGAGCTCAGGCGCACACGCGAGCCAATCATCTCCTTCGACTGGCCTTCGCCGGTGTCCGGCGTCGTCATGCAGAAGAAAGCCATCGAGGGCATGATGATGAAGGCTGGCGACGAAATGATGCGTCTCGCCGATCTCTCCTCGATTTGGGTGGTCGCCGATGTGGCCGAGCAGGACATCGCACAGGTTCGCGTCGGCTCAAGGGCGAACGTCACCTTCCACGCGTTTCCGAATGAGGTGTTCGAGGGGCGCGTGACATTCATCCTGCATGAGCTGGAGATGGCGACCCGTACGGCGAAAGTTCGCATTGAGGTCGCCAATCCCGATTACCGCATCAAGCACGAGATGTTCGCAGATGTGGAGATCAATGCCGGCGACAACGAGGCCGAGCGCCTCAGCGTGCCCGTCTCGGCGCTGATCGACAGCGGCAATAGGCAGGTCGTGATCGTCGATCGCGACGGAGGCCGCTTCGAGCCACGCGCCGTCAAGGTCGGCGTGCGCGGCGAAGGTTACATCGAGATCAGCGAGGGGATCAAGGCCGGCGAGAACGTGGTCGTCGCGGCGAACTTCCTGATCGATGCCGAGAGCAATCTGAAAGCCGCGCTGTCGAGCTTCACTGCCGATCCGGCACCCGTGTCAGCGCCTGCCCCACCGGAACAGTAGCCATGATCACCCGCATAATCCGTTGGTCCGCGACCAACATCCCGCTGATCCTGATCGCCACGGTGTTTGCGACGGCAGCCGGTCTCTATGCTCTGTCGAAAGTGCCGCTCGACGCAATTCCCGACCTCTCCGACACGCAAGTCATTGTGTTCACGGAGTTCGCGGGCCAGGCGCCGCAGGTGGTCGAGGATCAGGTCACCTTCCCGGTCTCGACGGCCATGCTGTCGGTACCGCGCGCAAAAGTGGTGCGAGGCTTCTCGTTTTTCGGCGTATCGTTCGTCTACATCATTTTTGAGGAAGGTACTGACATCTACTGGGCGCGCTCGCGCGTGCTCGAATACCTGTCCGGGGTAACGCGGACGCTACCTCAAGGCGTCGTACCAACCCTCGGACCGGACGCGACCGGCGTTGGCTGGGTCTACCAGTACGCCGTGATGGCCGAGGAACGCAATCTCGCCGAACTTCGATCCACGCAGGACTGGCAGGTACGTTTCGCCGTCGCCAAGGCTGAGGGCGTCGCCGAGGTCGCGAGCGTCGGCGGCTTCGTGCGCCAGTACTCCGTCGTTGTCGATCCGCGCCGGCTGCGAGCCTTCGATATCCCGTTGTCCAAGGTCCGCGACGCCATCCGTGAGTCGAACATGGACGTCGGCGGCCGGGTCGTCGAGTTAGCCGAGACCGAGTTCATGGTGCGCGGGCGCGGCTACCTCAAGAGCATCGCCGACATCGAGAACATTGTGCTGAAATCACAAGAGGGTACACCGGTGCTCATCAAGGACGTGGCGCGCGTCGAAATGGCGCCCGACGAGCGCCGTGGCGTTACCGAGCTCAATGGCGAGGGCGAGGTCGTGGCCGGCATCGCCATCCAGCGCTATGGGCAGAATGCGCTTTCCGTCATAGCCAGCATCAAGGAGCGCCTTGCCGAGATCAGCGGCAGCCTGCCGAAAGGCACCGAGATCGTTCCGGTCTACGATCGCTCCGATCTGATCAACCGCGCCATCACCACGCTGAAGGTCACGCTCGTCGAGGAAAGCGCCATCGTGGCGCTGGTCTGCTTCGTGTTCTTGCTGCACGCGCGCAGCGCGCTCGTCGCCATCATCACGCTACCGCTGGGCATCCTCATCGCTTACATCTGCATGTGGACGCTCGGCATCTCTTCCAACATCATGAGTCTCGGCGGTATCGCCATCGCCATCGGCGCCATGATCGACGCGGCCATCGTCATGATCGAGAACGCGCACAAGCATCTGGAGCGCAGCACCCCGGACAAGCCGAGAACGGAAGTGCTGATCGAGGCCGCGAGCGAGGTTGGGCCCTCGCTGTTCTTCTCGCTGCTCATCATTACCGTGTCGTTCCTGCCGATCTTCGCGCTGGAGGCGCAGGAGGGGCTTTTGTTCAAGCCACTCGCCTGGACCAAGACGTTCGCGATGGCGGCAGCAGCGTTGCTCTCCATTACCGTGGTACCAGCGCTGATGGTGCTGTTCGTGCGCGGGCGCATCATTCCCGAGCACAAGAACCCGATCAACCGTCTACTGATCTGGCTCTATCGACCGATCATCCGTAGCGTGCTGAAGGCCAAGGTGTTCACGATCGCCGTTGCCCTGATGATCCTCGCCGGCAGTGTCTGGCCGGCAACCAAGCTCGGCTCTGAGTTCATGCCCAATCTGAACGAGGGCACAATCATGTACATGCCGACGACGCTGCCCGGCCTCTCCATCACCAAGTCGGCCGAACTTCTGCAGATCCAGAATCGCATCATCAAGACCTTCCCCGAGGTGGAGAGCGTGTTCGGCAAGGCGGGCCGCGCGGTGACGGCCACCGATCCAGCGCCGACGGAAATGTTTGAGACGGTGATCAACCTGAAACCGCAGAAGGATTGGCGCCAGGGCGTCACCATCGACAGTCTGATCCAGGAAATGGACAAGGCGCTGCAGTTTCCTGGCGTGTCGAATGCCTGGACGATGCCAATCAAGGCACGCATCGACATGCTGGCAACCGGCATCCGGACACCTGTGGGCGTCAAAGTGATCGGGCAGGATCTCACCGTCATCGAGAAGCTTGCGCGCGAGATCGAGACTGCAATCAAATCAGTGCCGGGGACGTCGAGCGCCTTTGCCGAGCGCATCATCGGCGGCTACTACCTCGATATCGAGCCAAACCGGCGCGAGCTGGCGCGCTACGGACTGATGATCGCAGACGTCCAGCAGGTCGTGTCATCGGCGCTCGGTGCCGAGACGGTGACGACGACCGTTGAAGGCCGCGAGCGGTATGGTGTTTCTGTCCGCTACCCGCGCGACGTGCGCTCCGATCCGCAGGCTATCGCACGCGAGGTGCTCGTGCCGCTGCCCAACGGCGCTTCGATCCCGCTAGGCCAGGTGGCTAAGGTGAATCTGGTGCGTGGTCCGGGCGGCATTCGCACGGAAAACGCCCAGCTCGCCGCCTACATCTTTGTCGATGCGCGTGAGCGCGACCTCGGCAGCTACGTCGCCGACGCCAAGCAGGCCGTTGCAGCCTCGGTCAAATTCCCGCCAGGCTACTACGCCGTCTGGAGCGGGCAGTTCGAGTTCTACGAACGGGCGAAGAAGCGGCTCGCTGTCGTGGTGCCGCTGACGCTGTTGATCATCCTGTTGCTGCTCTACCTCAACTTCCGCCGCATGACCGAGACGCTGATCGTCATGCTGTCGCTGCCCTTCGCGCTGGTCGGAGGGCTCTGGCTGATGTGGTGGATGGGCTTCAACCTGTCCGTTGCCGTCGCCGTCGGCTTCATCGCGCTGGCTGGCGTCGCGGCCGAGACCGGCGTCATCATGCTGATCTATCTCGACCACGCCTGGGAAGGTCAGAAGCGGAAGGCGATTGCCGAAAATCGCACCATCACGCGGGCAGATCTCAGCGCCGCGATCATGGAAGGCGCCGTTGAGCGCGTGCGCCCGAAGATGATGACGGTCATCGCCATTATGGCCGGCCTCGTGCCGATTTTGTGGAGCCACGGCACCGGATCGGAGGTCATGCAACGCATCGCCGTGCCGATGATCGGCGGCATGGTATCGTCGACGGCGCTGACGCTGGTGGTCATTCCTGCGATCTATGCGATGATAAAGGGCGTCGGATTGGGGTCCGCCCGAACAAGAGTGCCTCAAGCGGAGCGGAATTCAACGGTGATTGCAGAGGAACATATGACATGATGAATGACGGATGGATTTGGGGCATGGGGCTGTGGCACCTCATCGCGATCGTACTCGTCGCGCTGGTGATTGCCGCACACGTCAAATACGTGTTCTTCCGGTGAGCGGCCCGCAGCAAGCAGCAGTGCGCGCCGTGGGTCCGCGAAGGCGCGATCGGCTTATCGCGCTTGGGCTCTATGCTGGCCTGGCCGCCGTCGGTCACCTTTTATGGGAAATCGTGCAGCTGCCGCTTTACACGCTTTGGCGAACGGCATCGCGCACAGAGCTGGCCTTTGCCGTTCTGCACTGCACCGGCGGCGATGTCCTCATCGCGGTGAGTGTCCTGCTGGCATCGCTCATGCTGCTGAGAGCCCGGGGTTGGCCGCGCGTGAAAGCGCTTCACGTCGCCACCCTCGCCGTGCCGTTGGGAATTGCGTACACAGCCTTCAGCGAGTGGCTCAACGTGTACGTCCGGCAATCATGGAGCTATGATCCAGCGATGCCGACGGTCACGATTCTCGGCTACCAGATCGGCGTATCACCGCTGGCACAGTGGCTCATTGTGCCGGTCGCAGTTTTTGCCATCCTGGCGTCTATGCGCCGGTGGTACGTTCAATCCGAGCCTGGCGCGCCTGAACCTTGACAGCACGCAGCACACTGCCCCTCACGCTGCTCCTGGATCGACGGACAGAGCAGATCTCCATATGAGCAATAGACGCAGCAATCGCCCTTCTTCGGTTTCAGAGTGAGGCCGCAAGTCGCGCACACATGGATGTACTAGCAGGCATCCGTCGGCATCGTGTGCGTGGAGCGATGTCCGCACTCAGGGCAGGTATTTGTCGAGTGAAGCTCGATCATTGGCGTCATTCCTTGCGCTCGGCCGGGAAGCCCGCGTCCCGCGATGCGGCGGCAAGCGCGTCTACGGTCGTGAGCGCGTCTTCGAAAGTGACAATGGCAAGCTTCTTGCGGAAGTCGACTGAGACGGTGTGCACGCCCGGCACCTTGGCGATGGCCTCCCGCACCGTGATCGGGCAGGTGGCGCAGTACATGTTCTTGATTGCGAACGTGGCCGTCTTCTCAGCAGCAAGGGTGGCTGTCCGCCCTGATCGATGAATGCCATCCAGCGCAACAGCCCAGCTGCCCGATCATGGACGCGCGCTCTGCCGAAGTCTGAGCTGCTTGCATCGAAGCCGGCGGTTTCAGGGGAGCGCCGCGCATTGACTTCCGTTCGAGGGTTTGGAGCTTAGCGAAATACTTTCTTCTGTGCTTATCAGCCTGACGCCTGCTTGGGGTCAATCGCAACGCTTGCTGATTGTCGGCTTTCTAGTCGGATCAGCCATCACGCTTGTCTGATCCACCGACGTGAACTCCGGGACGCAAACCGGCGCCCCTTATGACTCGTCGAAGTGGTCTCGGCTGCGGACGTCATCGGAACCAGGAGCGCCTCGCCAATAGATACCCAGCCAATGTCTCCTTGTAAATGATTTCGTCCGAAACCGACTAGACTTGCTGCGCAAACCACGCATTGGTGTGGGAGTCGGTGGATGCTGATGCTCCGAGACTGATAGACCTGGGGTCACCCCGCGGAATGCGGGGCTTTGGGTGGTGGGAGCGTCAACGACGGCGCTCCGTAAACTAAAGGAGCCCATGTCATGACCACCAAAGCAAGTGACAAAGCCGTCAAAGCCAACCGGTCGACCAAAGAGCGGCGTGCACCGAGGAACAAACTCGCATCGTTGCCCGATAGGGCCGCGAGCACGACCGCATCCAACAAACGCAAGGCAGCTCCGACGAAGCAACCTATCGATTAACGCATGACCAAACACGCGGCACTGCTGCAGCTCCTCAAGCAAGCGAATGGCACAACCATCCCAGACATGATGAAGGCCACTGGCTGGCAGCAGCACAGCGTGCGCGGCTTCCTGGCAGGAACAGTGAAGAAGATTGGGCTCGCCCTCACCTCGTCCAAGGCTGGCGGCGAGCCTCGCCGATACAAGATCGCGACCTCGCATCGAGGACGCTGACATGGCCAAGCCCCAACTGGACATTGATGCCGAGATCATTCGTCTTGAGAGCTTATCAACCGAACTTCTGCGTGACGAGTGGCGGCGTATGCATCAGAAGCCGCCGCCTAAACGGCTGAGCCGCGATATCCTTCTGCGCGGCATTACGTACACAATGCAAGTGAATGCATTCGGCGGCTTATCAAAGGCGACCCTTCGAAAGCTCCAGCCCGTCGCTGAAGGTGCGCCAACCAAGAGGCGCCAGCCGTGGCCCACGTTCAAACCGGGCACGCGGCTAGTTCGCGAGTGGCATGGCGTAACGCACACGGTCGTCATTCTTGACAAGGGCGTTGAGTGGCGGGGCCAACGATACCGATCGCTGTCGGTGGTTGCACGGCAGATCACCGGCGCACATTGGTCCGGGCCACGTTTTTTTGGCATCATGGCAGAGAAATCGCATGAGTGATCACGAGTATGCTCGGGAACTCTTCGCCGAGCTGACGGGAGCGCTGGAGAATGCAACCCCCATTGCGGCAGAAGGGCCGGCTGTTGCCGGTTCATTATCCGCGCGCAGCGCATGCAATCGACTGATTGGGTTGTTGGAAGTCTGCTCCCAGCTATTTCAGAACTTATTGAGCGAGCTTCAATGAAACGCATCTCCTGCGCCATTTACACCCGCAAATCATCCGAGGAAGGATTGGAGCAGGAGTTCAACTCGCTCGATGCGCAGCGGGAAGCCTGCGAGGCATTCATAAAGAGCCAGAAGCACGCCGGCTGGGTTTGCGTACGTGACCTCTATGACGATGGCGGTCTGTCCGGCGGCTCGATGCAGCGTCCAGCACTGCAGCGGCTGCTCGCCGACATCAGGGCTGGCAAGGTGCAAATCGTGGTCGTCTACAAGGTCGACCGGCTAACGCGATCTCTTGCCGACTTCGCAAAGATCGTCGACGTTCTCGATGCAACGGGCGCTTCATTCGTCTCGGTGACGCAGCAGTTCAACACAACGACCTCGATGGGGCGATTGACCCTCAACATGCTTCTGTCATTTGCACAGTTCGAGCGCGAGATCGCGGGCGAGCGAACCCGCGACAAGATCGCCGCTTCGAAGGCCAAGGGGATGTGGATGGGCGGTACCGTCCCACTAGGCTACGACGTCAAAGACCGCAAGCTTTTCGTCAACTCTATTGAAGCCGAGACGGTGCATCTCATCTTCAAATGCTATACGGAACTGGGATCCGTAACGCTGCTCGAACAGGAGTTAAAACGGTTGGGCTGTCTCAGCAAGGTACGCGAAGGCGTTTCGGGAAGGATTTCCGGCGGGCGGCCGTTCTCGCGCGGCAACCTATATCTGATCCTGCAGAACCACGTCTATCGCGGCGAGGTTGCGCACAAGGGCAACGTGTATCCTGGGCAGCACGACGCCATCGTAGAAGCGGACCTGTGGTCGCTCGCGCAAGAAAAGCTTGCCGCTAATCGCAACGCGCACTCACTTGCTGCTGCCACCAAAGATCCAAGCTTGCTGTCAGGGCTGATCTTCGATGGAGACCGCCAGCGCATGACGCCCACCCATGCAAACAAAAAAGGCCGCAGGTATCGTTACTACATCTCGGAGTCTTTTCTCGGTCGCGGCAGCATCGGCCCGAACACCATGCGCGTACCTGCAGGCGAGGTCGAAGGTTTGGTGCTCGACCAGATCTTGCAACTCTTCCGCTCGCGGCAACGACTCGTCGAAGTTTTGACGCCACTTGGTCTGACTGCGGCGGAGCTTGAACGTGCGTTTCATGCAGCCGCTGAACGCGCGGACGACCTTGCTGGAACTAACATCAATCAGCGTCGATGGGTCCGACTGATCGTCTCCAGAGTTGCGCTTGCTCAGGACCAGATCGAGTTGAGTGTCTCCACTGCAGGCTTGGCGTCAGCACTTGGATTCCCAAACGCGGACCAATGCCTGCCAATGCTTGTGTTGCCGATCGCAGCTGATCTTCGGCGTTGTGGCAAAGGCAAACGCATGATCATTGGTGAAGCCATGGCAGAGACGATCGATCCGACATTGGTGAGGCTGATCCAGGAAGCCTTCGCCATCCGCGACGCCGTCTTGGCCGATACGCGCGAGACATTGAACGAGATCACGGCGCGTCGTGGGAGAAGCAACGGCTACCTCACCGCGCTGATGCGCCTTACATACCTCGCACCGAGCATCATTGATGATATCCTGCGCGGTCTGCAGCCGCCGGAGTTGAGCGCCAAAAGCCTATTGAGAACCTCGGCAAGCCTGCCCCTCGACTGGTCGTCTCAACGCAAGCACCTGAAATTCGCCTCGGCAGCAGGCAGTCGCGAATAGAGAAATTCGACCCGCCCCCGAAAGGCATGCCTGAGATAACTGGTCCCGACCGGCCGTCGCCGCGTGCCATCGCCGTCTCTGGCCGATTTTGTTGCAGAAGTCAGCTTGATCGTCGGTGTCAGCGGGCGCTGATTTCCAAAAATTCGGGCTCGAAGCCTTTCGCCGCCATCCCTGAATGGGCCGCCGGCGACGCATAGACACTGACGCTGACGCAATCAACGCCACGGGACGCTACGCAACACACGGCATGGCTGTGTCTGGCGGGCGGAAGGTCCACTTTGCGAGGCGTCGGAGGTTCTGGGCGATGGCGGCGAACGTGAACTCGAACTGGGCACCTGCCGGCCCCCTCAGTCGCAGTCGCCCCATGCGAAGAATGCGCTTCAAGTGCGCGAACAGCATCTCGACCTTCTTGCGATCGCGACGGGTCTGCTCATAGGCAGCGGTCTTGGCCACGGCGCGAGCAATGTCACGTGCCGCCTCATATTGATGCCGTGTGATTTTCCGCTCCGGCGTCTTCGCACAGCATCGCAGTTTAAAGGAGCAGTTCTTGCAATCGGAGACGCGAGAGTAATAGGCATACATGCCATCATCCCGCAGTCGCCCATTTGTCCGTAGAGCTTTGCCATTGGGGCAAACGTAGACATCACGATCGGCATCATAGGTGAAATCGCTGCGGCTGAACGTGCCATCATCGCGCTGCGACTTCTCGATCACCGGGACGTGGGGCTCGATGTTTTTCTCGTCGACCAGGAAGTGCAGGTTCGACGCCGAGCCATAGGCGGTATCAGCGACGAGCCACTCCGGCTTGATGCCGAACTTCGCCTCGGTGCGTTCGATCATCGTCTGTGACGCGCCGACTTCGGCCTGGCGAATGGCGCGCGACGCCTCGACATCCATGATGATGCCAAACTTCACATCAATGAGATAGTTGTCGGCGTAGGCGAAGAATGCCGCGTTCCTGAGCGCGCCGGTCCATTGCGCTGCCGGATCAGCGGGCGCGACGAACTTCGGCACTACGTCGCTGGCGGCACCCCAAGCTGGATCATCCAAATTGGCGAGATAGTCCTGCACGGCGCGTTCAACGGTCGCCGGATCGATGTCGTGGCTCCACTCGTTGCCGGGCGTCGATCCGCACTTGTTGGCGTCGGCCGCGATCAGGCTCGCATCAACCGCAAAGCCTTTGCCGCCAACGAGATCAGCTTTGATGCAGGCAGCAACGACGCTTTCGAACACTTGGCGGAAAATGTCATGCTCGCGAAAGCGCTCGTTGCGGGCACGCGTGAAAGCTGAGTGATCGGGGATCTTGTCCTCGATGCCGAGGCCACAAAACCAGCGATAGGCAAGATTGAGTTGCACCTCGCGGCAGAGCGCCCGTTCCGAGCGGATCGCAAACACGTAGCCAAGGATGAGCATCCGGATCATCAACTCCGGATCGACTGAAGGACGCCCCGTATGTGAGTAGTGCGGCCCCAGTTCCTTGCGCAGCCAGGAGAGATCGAGAACTGCCGCAATCCGCCGGACCTGGTGGTCATCCGGCACCACGGCGTCCAGATTGAACGCATAGAACAGTTGGCCTTGCTCACTCTTGCGCCGTCCCATCATCGAACCGCTCCATCGATGGCCGCCTGACGACGACGGAATCACGGTTCGCCCAACGCCTCAAGCCAGTTTTGCAACAAAATCGGCCCAGGCCGGACAACCTCCACCTTTATAAGCCACTGAAATATCACTGTTTTTTGCACCGCCCGGCGCAAGCCACCGAATTCCGGAAACCTACGGAATGGCTGGCTGTGCTGGCAGTCTGACGCGAACCGGTCTCAATAACAGGGAAAAAGTAGCGCTTTCGGCCTTGAAATCCGACCCAAATACCGCATTTCATTGGTGATATCAGTGGGTTAAGGCGAAAATTCCAGCGAAAATAACAGGGAATTTTGCGGCCCGAACAGGGAGCTGGGCGGCGGGAACAGGGATACGTGCTGCAATAACAGGGACGCCCGCGTCCTGTTCCACCTTGCGGTCCATACGACCTGCTCGATCCCAGCAAATTTGCTCGCATTTTAGATCCATGTGGCACGCTCCATGCTTGCGGGTAGCGACGGGATTCACTTGCGAGTTGAGGGGGCGATATGGGGCGAGATCACGAAGGCGAGAGTCAACCTACCGAACATGCGGCGCCGTCTCAGAGGGCGCGTGAGGTCTACGGCGCGTTCCTTAAACGTCGGGGCGTTCGTCACCTCGCCAGGAGACTTGAGGCTGAAAAAGACCGCTGGATAGAGACCGACGACCTGCTCGCTGCCCTCGTCGACAATGCACGCGAGCCCATTCCGGAGATCCTCCACGACTACCTCCGTCGCCGCCTCAATGGCGAGGCGAGAAAACCCCAAGGCCGCGGCCGCTCGCCGCTGTTCGCCAAAAACCGCGTGCGGACGCTTCTGATTTCGACATTCTACGACCGCTACGAGTTGTATCTGACGTCCCGCAAGAAAGCGTGCGGCCTTGCGGGCTGGCCTCCCATCCGGACTTGCGAGTGGTGGCAAGGGCCGCCGAGCGAGCGCGCAGCCCGCATGGTGCAACGGAAACTGCAACTTAACCTATCCTGGGAGCGCATCCGCGATATCGCCTACAAACAGCGACGACGTTGATCGCTCTTTCGCAGGAAAGAGGCCAATTTCTTATCGATGAAATCCTTCGGGAGCGTAATTAGAGAAGGGGTTGAACACTCGCCGAAAAGGAGATTCAACCCATGTCCAAGACCCTCTTCATCGAACATCTCGCACCGGGCGGGCTCAAGCCCTATACGCGCAATGCGCGCACCCATTCCGCAAAGCAGATCGCCCAGATCGCCGCCAGTATCAAGGCGTTCGGCTTCAACAACCCGGTGCTCGTTGACAGGCAAGGCACCATCATCGCCGGCCATGGCCGCGTCGAAGCAGCCAAGCAACTGGGCCTCGCAACGGTGCCGGCGATCCGGCTCGAGCACCTCTCCGAGGCCGAGAAGAAGGCCTACATCCTCGCCGACAACCGGCTGGCCGAGAAGGCCGGCTGGGATCCGGAGATCCTGGCCATCGAGCTGCAGCACCTGATCGAGCTCGAGGTTGACTTCGACATCTCGGTCACGGGCTTCGAGCTGCCTGAGATCGACGTGCTGATCGACGGCCTGGAGACGAAGTCCGCCAAGGCCGATCCCGCCGACGTGGTCCCCGCGGTCGAGGGGCCGGCAGTCACGCGCTTGGGCGACCTGTGGCATATCGGCCCCCATCGCCTCATTTGCGGCGATGCGACCACGCCTGAGACCTATGCGCGGTTACTGGCCGGTGAGCGGGCGCAGATGGTCTTCACCGACCCGCCCTACAACGTGCCGATCAATGGTCATGTTTCGGGCCTTGGCTCGGTCCAGCACCGCGAGTTTGCGATGGCCTCGGGCGAGATGAGCGAGGCTGAATTCACCCGCTTCCTCAGTGGAGTCTTCACCAACCTCATCGAGGCCTCGGTCGACGGCGCCATACACTATATCTGCATGGACTGGCGACACATGGGCGAGGTGCTGTCAGCCGCTAGCAGTCGCTACGCCCACCTGAAGAACGTCTGCGTCTGGGCCAAGACCAACGGCGGCATGGGCAGCCTCTATCGTTCCCAGCACGAACTCGTCTTCGTGTTCAAGGCCGGCACGGCCCCGCACGTCAATAACGTCGAACTCGGCCGGCACGGGCGCTATCGCACCAACGTCTGGACCTACGCCGGCGCTAATGCCTTCAGTGCCACGCGCGAAGATGACCTCGCCATCCACCCGACCGTGAAGCCGGTAGCGCTTGTCGCCGATGCGATTTTCGACTGCTCGCACCGTAAGGGGATTGTGCTGGATGCCTTTGCGGGCTCGGGCACCACGCTCGTTGCCGCCCAGAAGACAGGCCGGCACGGCTATGGCATCGAACTCGACCCGCTCTACTGCGACGTGATCCTCCGGCGCATGAAGAAGCTCACCCGCCTCGAGGCCGTGCTGGCTTCGACCGGTGAGGGCTTCGATACGGTCGCCGAGGCGCGCGCCACCGAGGTTGAAGCCGAGGAGGTCGACGCATGACAAGGAAAAATTCAAAGCGGAGCGCAAAGTTCGACATCGCCAAGATGATCGACAGCCCGGTGCGCGCGATCGAAAACGGTCGCGTGAAGAAGATGTCGCCGTTCGAAGCAGAAGTGCGCCAGCACATGGTCAAGGCAGTGAAGAACAATTCGGTACCATCGATGCGCTGGCTTCTCGGGCTGGCGACCAAATACAAGCTGCTGGCCGAACCGACAGAGCCCCATACGCGCAGCGTCTTGGTGATCCCGAAGGACATCCCCGATGCCTATCAGAGGGAGATCTTCGACTTCCAGCCGGAACCGGGTGAACGCGATTGGTACTTGCGGATCGCGATCATCATAGGGAGGTGGTTCGACGAACGCGCCAGACGCAAGGAGGAGGAAGAAAACCAATGAACAATGAACCGCCTTCCGCAGGCTACAAGAAGCCGCCCGCCGAGCATCAGTTCAGAAAGGGCCAATCTGGCAACCCGGGCGGTCGACCGAAGAAGTCGACCGCCAAGCGCGATATTCTCGCGTGCGTCTTCGGCGAGAAGCAGCGCCTCAACGGCCAATCGCGCGGGGCGCGGGTTTGGTATTCGTGGCTGGAACTTCTGGTTATGGCGCTAAAGAAACGAGCGGTCTCGGGCCACGTTCCGGCCTCGAAGCTGCTCGACGAGATGTCGGACAAGTTCAGCGAGCAGGAACGACAGAACGAGCCGAGGTACGGCCTTCTCGTCATACCTGAGCGCCTCACGATGGAGGAGTGGGTGGCAAAATACTCGCCCAAAGATGACCCGCCAGACGATGTGGAACAGGTGGAGTGAACAGCAAGAAGCGCCCTCCCCCTGCTTCTCGGAGTACCAGGACAGTATTGACCGCTGACGATGTCGCCGGCCTCGACGGCTCAACTGTAGTCATTGTCGAAATGCCCATCCCCAGGGCAAATTCTCTGAGCTGATCGCCCGGTTCACGCGTACGATCAACCAGTCGAAGAGAGCGCTTTCGCAGGTTGAACACCGACGTAGCGATTGAATGTGCGGCAGGCAGGTGGGGGGATTGTAGTGAGGTCGTTTGCGTGTGGCGTTCGACCCGCTCTATTGCGATTTACTTATCTGTCGCTTTGAAGCCTTCAGCAGCAAGTGCGCACGGCTTGCCGGTGCGGGTGAATACTTCGAGGTCGTCGCGGTCGAGAGAGAGCGCAAAAGCGAATGCATCAGCTTCAGGTTCCTACACTCGTTGCATGCAAAGTCGATCGGAAATGTGCGCTCGGATGCATCGAAGGCGTCCGTAGCCAAAAAAATCGCTAAAGCTGTTCTTACAAGTCTCAACACTTCGGCTTTTTTTGTGCGACACACATTTTCTATGAAACCGCACTTCGCATAACTCGCCTTATCGATGTATTCGGTGCCCGCTTAACGCGCTGCCGCCAAGATCTCCGCCGAGCATTGCTTGCTCGTTCAGTCGCAGAAGCATCATCGACACGAGTCATTGTCGTCATAGTGCCTGCTGGCAATTGGGTAAGTGTCATTTCGATCTTGACGGCACAACATTCTCGCCCAACGCATAGCGCTTCGGATCTGAGACAAATTTCTCATGGCAGGCGCGCGAGCAGAAAAAATATGCCCAGCCGGCATAGTCTTCGTGATCCACCACCTGATCCAGATTCAAAGACCTGCCACAAACCGGGTCCTTGATCGCTATCTCTTTGTCATTTTGGAAGTCGATCATCAGTGAAACACCATACCTTCAACGTGAAAACCGGCGTCAACGTGGAGTGTTTCGCCTGTGATGGCGCTTGTATAGTCACTAGCTAGCATCAACGCGGCGCGTCCTACTTCACACGCATCAACGGTGCGCCGCAGCGGCGCCTTGCGCACAGTCTCATTCAAGAGTTCGTCGAAATGCTCAATACCTGACGCGGCGCGCGTCGCGACGGCGCCTGCCGAGATGGCATTGACCCGGATCGAGCGACGGCCCAACTCGTGAGCGAGGTAACGGACAGCGGCCTCCAGGGACGCTTTGACTGGGCCCATCACATTGTAGTGGTCAACGACCTTTTCCGCGCCATAATAGGTCATCGCTATGAGGCTTCCGCCATTGGCCATGAGCGATTCAGCGTATTTCGCCATGCGGATGAATGAATATACCGAAATCAACATCGATTCTGAGAACCCTTCTGCCGAACAGTCAGTCAAACGGCCGTGCAGATCCTCCTTTCGCGCCCAGGCAATCGAATGAAGTAAGAAGTCCAGTCGGCCCCACCGTGTCTGAATTTCAGCAAAGACGGCTTCCATTTCACCGGACTTGCCCACGTTACACGGCAGCAAGAGTTCGGCTTCCACCCGTTTGGCCAGAGGCTCCACGTGTGGCAGCGCCTTATCGTTCAGGTACGTAAGCGCGAGGTCGGCTCCGGCATTGCGAAAGTGCTGCGCGGCCGACCAAGCCAGGCTGTGTTCGTTAGCGACGCCGACCACCAAGCCCTTACGGCCACTCATGTCGATGATTTCACGCGGTGCGCCCTGTGACAGAAGCTGCGTCATCACTCGTATTCCTTTCTTGTCAGTGGACTGCGGTGGCCTGCAGGTCGGTTTGGCATTGACACCACACGCAATGGCAATCGACGTGATCGCAGCTGCGGTCTCGGAGTGGCGCACGGTAGCGAAACCTTGCAAGCGGGAACAAGAACCGACTGAGCATCGAGGGCCGGTAGAAGCGCCGAAGTACGAGACGGGTGTCACGCCGACTGAGCGCCCGTGCCGCGGTGCGCCGCCCCCGTTCGCCGATCAGATTGAAAAGGAATCGGTTGACGGTACCGGCGCGCAGAAGCGGCTGTAACTCGCGGCGCCAAAGGATTGTGTAGTCCACGTCGTCAAGAATGCTTCGGGCCGCCAGCAGACCGGATCGAATGGCATAACGCATGCCGAAGCCGGCCAGCGCATCCTGGAAGCCCGCCTGCTCCCCGATCACGGGGTGTCCTCCCTGCATAGCGGTCCGCGGCAATCGGAAATTGGCGAATCCACCGAAGGGCCGCGGGTTGCGCATTTCCAGATCGACGCGTTCGCGGAAGGCGGTGACCGTTCGATTAAGGTATTCCTGCTGGTGTTTGAATCCGGTGAAAAGGCAGGCTGCAACGGTGCCGCGACCGCCATAGATGAGGAGATAGGCGTAGCCGAGCGGCGCTAGGTCGTTGTCGAGGATGAGCCAAGCTCCATTGGGCAGGCCTGAATCGAACACATAACCGACTGCGATGGCATCGGCGCGGCGTGGACCGATCGCGAGGACCGTCGTACCTAGCGCTACGCTTGCCCGTTCCCCTAGCCTGACGTCGACGCCCGCCGCGAGGGCCTGGCGCAACAGACTGTGGTCCAGACTTCCTTCTCCCGTCCCTCGTCGGAGGAGATAGAACAGAGGCTGCCGGCTCTGGATCGAATACGAATCGCCGCGGGAGTCGTAGACTGTGCCCTGCGAGACAGCGTGATGTTCGAACGACGTTTGGATTCCGACGGCGGCAAGCTCATCGAGCACATCTTGCTCATCACTCCAGTTTTCTAGGCCCTGGAAGTCGCCGTGAAACCGCATTCCGACATCCCTATGCCATTCCCGCACGACCACATGGCGCCCAGCACGGGCAAGTGCAATCGCGCAGGCAAGCCCGGCCGGACCCGCTCCGACCACTGTCACTGGGCTAGCGCTTTCATTTCGGACGTCGGTGCGGCGTTCGTACGTGATCATCACTGCCTCATGCCTGGAGGACATAGGTTCCCGGTGCATTCTCCAGAACCGCATATCCGTCTTGGGGAGCACCCATCGTCGGGTGAGGCATCTGGCTGGAGGAATGCCGCGCGAGCCACTTCTGCCAGCACGGCCACCACGAGCCGTCGTGATGCATAGCGCGCTCCTGCCAGCGATCAGGGTCGACATAGGCTGCCAAATCCTCATGTGTGGCAATCTGGTGAAAGCGCTTCGAATTTCCCGGCGGGTTGACGATCCCGGCATTGTGACCCCCATTCGACAGCACGAAGGTCACATCGGCGTTGGTTTGCGCATGGATCTTGTAGACCGACCGCCACGGTGCAACGTGGTCGGAAAGCGTGCTCACGGCAAAAATGGGAATGCGAATGTCGCGCAATGAAATCGGCCGGCCGTCTACACAGTAGCGATCGTCTGCCAAATCATTGTCCAGGAACAGTTGTCTCAAGTATTCTGAGTGCATTCGCGCCGGCATACGTGTGGCATCGGCATTCCAAGCCATGAGATCGAACATGGGCTGGCGCCGTCCCATCAGGTAGCTTTGCACCATGGCAGACCAAATAAGATCATTGGAGCGCAGCAACTGAAATGCGCCGGCCATCTGCCTGGATTCCAGGTAACCCCTATCGGCCATAAGGTCTTCAAGAAAACGTATTTGCGCCTCGTCGATAAACAACATCAGTTCACCGGCCTCCGTGAAATCCGTTTGGGCGGCAAAAAGTGTCATACCTGCCAGGCGATGATCGCTGTCGCGGGCCATAGCCGCAGCAGCAATAGACAATAGGGTGCCTCCGAGGCAGTAGCCGACACCGTGGATGGGCCGGCCTGGCACCACTTTTCGAACCACATCGAGCGCAGCCATAACGCCGAGCCGAAAATAGTCCTCCAGCCCAAGGTCGCGGTCTGCAATGCTGGGGTTTTTCCATGAGACCATGAAAACGGTATGGCCCTTATCGACGAGATATCTCACCAAAGAGTTCTCGGGACTGAGGTCGAGAATGTAATATTTCATGATCCATGCTGGGATAATCAGGATCGGCTCGGGATAAGTGTTATCCGTCGCTGGTGCGTACTGAATGAGTTCAATTAAGCTGTTGCGAAAAATGACGCGTCCCGGTGTGGTGGCTATGTTGCGGCCGACCTGGTAGTCTTCTGTTCCAACTGGCGGCTCATCGCTGGCATGGCGCCGCAAATCTTCCATCAAATGCACGGCACCGCTAACGAAATTCTGGCCAACACTTGCGAACGCTTCGGCCTGAACCTCGGGATTTGTTGCAGGAGAGTTTGCGGGAGACATCACATCGAGCACCTGTCGCGCAACAAAGGACACGATGTCTTCATGGTGCCTGGAGAGACCGGGAACATTCGTGGTCGCATCCTGCCACCACTGTTGTGTTAGCAGAAAGCCCTGATAGATTTGTAGATAGGGCCAGTGTTGCCACGCCTCATTCTCAAAGCGCTTATCCTGCGGCAAAGGTTCGATGCACGATCCACAGGACGGATCAAGACACGACCTGATGCAGTATCCAAGGTATTGCGACCACGCGTGTTGGGCTTTGAGCACCAAATCTCTCTGCTTGTCGCACGAAAATAACAGATGCTGGGCCCAATCGATGTACGCTAGGCTCAGCGCAACTTGTGAAAGGCCTCCTGTCAATCGCCCGAGCGCGGCGTGCATTGGGCGATCCAAAGCCAGCTGAGATGGATCGTCACAACAGATGCACGCTAAGTGCGTGGCATCTTTGGCTATGATATTCGTCGTTCGATCGAGCATCGCTTACACTCCGACCGGGCAGCAGGCGCTTTCGGGCTGAGCAGCGCAGTGTATGGCGGAACCCGATTCGGTCTCTGCGTTATATCCTTCCTCTACCCTCGCGAAACGGCGCATCAAGACCGCCACCGCCAAGGCAGCCAGCCGCGCAGCTAGCGGATCAGCACGCGAAGAAAGGGCCACTGGTGCAGACAAACCCATGACAACGCCCGCTGCTTTTGCACCAGCAAGATACTCCAGGTTCTTTGCCAGGATGTTGCCCGAGATCAGATCGGGGACCAGCAGGATGTCGGCATCACCAGCTACCTCCGAAACAATGCCCTTCTCGTACGCAGCGCCTGCCGATATCGCATTGTCGAACGCCAATGGACCATCGACGATCGCACCGGCAATCTGGCCCCGCTTGCTCATGAGTGTGAGGCTCGCCGCATCTAGGGTCGAAATGATAGCTGGATTGACGGTTTCAATGGCGGAGAGGACTGCAGCTTTCGGGAGGTCAACCCCGATAAGGTGGAGTAGCTCAATTGCATTTTCGAGGATCTGTGCCTTGGCCATCAAATCCGGTGCGATGTTGATCGCGGCGTCGGTCACAGCAAGAAGCTTCGGATAGGTTGGCACATCGACGATGAAGACGTGGCTCACGCGCTTGTCGGGACGCCTGAGGCCGCTTTTCGAATCGAGCAATGCTCTCATCAGAGTGTCGGTGTGGATTCTCCCCTTCATCACCGCATCTGCATCGCCGGATTTCACCAGCTCGACCGCGCGAGCGGCCACCATGCTGTGGTCATCGATCGCCATGATATCGTTGCCCGAGACCTTCACCCGCGCATCGTTTGCACTCTTGAGGATCGCATCGGGATTGCCAATGAGAACCGCTTCAATGAGACCAAGCGACGTTGCGTCTTGTACAGTCTTGAGCACCAGACCCTGATCTGCCGCCGCCACGGCCACGCGGATCGGCGGCTTCCCTTTGGCGCGCACAATCAGATCGTCCATATTTTCAGGAAACTTGGCCATAGACGTAGGCCTCTCCAGGCTGATGCGATGCGCGTAGCACATTGCTCGTGTGTCGGGCGATCATGAGTTCTTCATCGGTAGGGAACGTCTCGATGCGCACCTGGCTCGTTGGCGCCGAAATGACGTGCTCTTGGGCCTCATTACGAGCGCCATCGACTGCAAGTCCGAGATGGCCGAGGCCTTCACAAATGCGAGCGCGAATCTCAGGCGAGTTGGCGCCGATGCCCCCGGTGAATATCACACGATCAACGCCGCCAAGCGAAGCCGTCAATCCGGCCAGATGTCGCCGGGCATGGTGACAAAAATAGTCAATCGCCTCGACCGCTTCCTGCTTTTCCGGGTGTGCGAGAAGATCGGATACGTCGCGGCTCAAGCCTGAGATCCCCAGCAAACCTGATTGCTCGTAAAGCATGCGCTGCAGCTCCTGCGGCGACATCCCCCGTTCGATCAGGAGATGCAGCAGAATACCGGCGTCAAGATCGCCGGGCCGCGTCCCCATTGGCAGGCCCGCGAGCGTGCTGAAGCCCATGGACGTTTCAACGCTGCGGGCGTTTCTGATCGCTGCCATGGAGGCCCCGTTGCCAAGATGAGCCGCGATTATTCGGCCGCTGGCTGCCTGCGTTCCGTCATTCCGCCTGATCTCCTCCACAACGTACTCGTAGGACAGGCCGTGAAACCCGTAACGTCTGATCCCATCATCCTGAAAGCGGCGCGGCAGGGCCGTCAGCTGTGCCACGCGAGGCAGGCGGCGATGAAAGGCGGTGTCAAAGCATGCAATCTGTTTGAGGTCCGGGCGTCGCAACCGGATGGCCGTGATCCCAGCGAGATTGTGCGGCAGGTGCAGCGGCGCCAGCGGGATCAAACGCTTCAGCCGGGCTTCGAGTGCTGGCGTCACGCGAAGGGGGCAATCGCACTCAGGCCCTCCATGGACGACACGGTGTCCGACAGCAATGAGGCTTGATTCGCTCGCTTGTTCTTCGATCCACGCGAGAAGCAAATCCAGGGCAACGATGTGGTTGGGAAGTTCTGCCCTCTCTTCAACCAAGAGCTGCCCTTCCCTGTTCTTTACTACGAAGCGCCCCGTTTCCAGTCCGATACGCTGAAGCGAGCCCGAGAAAATTCGCTGCGGCTCGTTCCGGAACAGATCGAAGGCGGCAAATTTGACGCTCGACGACCCGCTATTGATGACCAGAACCGAAGGGCTCGCAACCATGGGCTTTCTCAACTAATTGCTAGCAGACAATGCAGCGTGCCGCCCGGCGTTCAGTTCCCCGTATAGCAAGCTGAACAGCCGCTCGTAGGTCGTATCGCGTCCAATGCGCGCGCGCTCAATCGCTCGTCCGACGTCCTCAAACAGCTCCTCTTCAAGTTCCATGAGCGGATGATCTTTGGGTAATGGCTTTCGCTCTTTCGAAATGCATTCCGCCAGGAACCGGACCCAGAACATCCACGGATTGAATTCTTCTGACAAAAGGTACCGGCTTGCTCGCATCGGATGCATCCACTTGAAGCATTCAGCGATCCACGGGTTGCTGAAGACCTGGACCCAGGGACTGAGGAACGTTTGATAAATCGTCTCGTTGTACTCCGAGACTTGCCGCAATCTTTCGAAGGCCTCGCGGGGATATTCGACCTTGAGGTCCTCGACGTTGCGGGGCTCAAAGCGCACTTTGTAGTTCGGCTTGTGGCAGTCGGGATCTCCTGACGGATTGTCGATCTTCATTTCGTAGAGCCCTGGACGCAGAGCCTCGATGTCGGGAAGGCTTTCGAGAATTGCTCGATGCTCGAGCCGTGCAACCTTGGCGGAAACAAAAATGCCAAGATGACCGACGTGCGGATTGGTCAGGTACACGATCCTCTGTTCCGCGCGCTTCAGATCGTCGGTATCCGTGTAGACTGCCGGAATCCATCCAAGGGCTTGGTGCGGTGGCGTGATGTTGTCGCCGTATGACGCGAAGATAATGATCGGAGCGCGAATTCGTCTGAGGTCGGCCACGCACCCGGCGCAGACTGGCATTTGACCCTGCTCAAGCTTGTTGCCGATGAACAGGTTCTCCACAATTGCCAGCATCTCGTTGCGACTTAGAAAATAGAAGCCGTTCCACCAGCGTTCGAACTCCAGGAACCGATCACGCTCGGCATCAAGGCGATGAAAAAGTCCTGCATACTTCTCCCAAATCGCCTTTTCCGGCTTCAAGTTTTCGAAGTTTTGCGCAAGCCATGCCCCATCAAACAGGCCATTGCCGAGATCAGAAATAAAGTGCGTGAGCCACGCGCCACCGAGGAGACCGCCTGAGACGCGCATCGGATTAACGCCAGATTCGCCGGCCCAATACGACAAGGGAGAACCATTTAGAACCGTAGGGCCTGCCAGGCCCTTGCAATCGGCGGACAACAGCGTGACCGCCCACCCCGCCTGACAGTTGCCATACAGGATGGGCGGTGTGTCGGCGTGACGGCTGGAGACCTCCTCGACAAAGCGCCTCAACGCGTGCAGAACGTCGGCAAGCGATTGTCCCGGTGCAGGCTCCGGGAAGAACATGACAAAATAGACCGGATGGCCTTCGTGCAATGCCATGCCGACTTCTGAATCGTGCTTGAAACCACCGATCCCCGGACCATGACCTGCGCGCGGATCAACAACGATGACGGGGGGCTTGTCCGGGTCGACACAGTCTTCCCAGCAATCGTCACCAACCTGCGTGATACGAACGAGCGCATAGTTGGCTGGACGCTCAAATCGGCGCGCGTCAAGAATGACTTCATACTTGAAATCCAACAGCGGCGGCAGCCCGCCACGCTCGTGTTCGAGCATGTTGTTCGCGCGTTGTCGCAGTGTATCCCAGAACAGAATACTCCGCTGCCAAAGGTCAATTTGGTATTGGATGAACTCGCTTCCCGCCAGAACGGGCTCGCTTGTATCTCTGCCCGCAACAGGGACCGCCGTTTCTCTCGCGAGGGTGCCGGGGCTTATGGTTGGTCCAGGCTGCCGTTCGATCTGTTGAACGGCTTTCGCACGCGCTGCTGCCGTCATGTTCGACTCCAACCCCAGCTCATTTCAGAAAAGATGTTGAAGAGCGGTCCGAATACGAGTGCGATGTACCAGCCGTAAGCGAAACTCTCGGCCAAACCCAAGAAGAAGCTCGGCCAGGTCAGCCAAGTAAAGCCGGGCAACAATTTCAACCAGGTTTCGTACATCGCGTGCCCTGGAAACAAGAGATCGAAACCTACGCAGAGCGCAAACGTCACAGCGAGAAACAGCCCCAGGCTCATGCCAAAGGCAAACACCGGTATCTTCGGAGCCCGCTCAGCGGGAAGCGGCGTTCCTGAATGGCGACGGGTTATCTGAGCGATAGTGAGATCAGACATGGCCGGCCTCCAGAGTTTGCGTGGGGTGTTTGGCTTTGGTCACGAGGTACTGATCGGGTGCAGCTTCAAACATCTCGCGACAGTCGCGCGAACAGAAATAGTAGACCATGCCGTCATGGATGGCCGACTTGGCTTTCTCGGTGCTCACTGTCTTTCCGCATACCGGGTCGATGTCATGCGCAGGAGCCACCCATCTCAGATCGTCGGCATGACTCGGCGCCTGGCCAGCTGCACCGTGACCTGTTTGGCCCCGTTTGCCGTGACCGTGTCCATGCCCGGAAACGTGGGCACCACACCCAAAACGCATCATGAAGTAGATAACGGCGGCCCACAGTAGGAAATAACCGATCGCCTCCATCAAACCGTCCTCCGCTTCGACAAAGCACAGAGTTCAACATTCCATTCGCTAGAATGTTTGGCGCGCCTAATACTTTTCTGTATGCACGGATGCGCGCCGACCTAGAGAGAAAGACGGATGGGCAACGAGATCGTTACAGTTCGCTGGGTGGCTCTGCAGGTTTCTTGTCGGCCATGAGGCAATCGTCGCTGCAATCCATGTAGCCGTGGATGGGACAGATTTGACATACCTCCTGAAGACGTTGCTTCAGTGCCTGGCGCGCCCGATGCAGACGAACGCGCAAGTTGCTCTCCGACACACCAAGTTCAGAAGCGATTTTCTCACGCGGCTCACCAACTAGGTCCGCACGCCAGAGAACATCGGCGTACTCTGACTTCAAGGTCGGCAAAAGCTTGTAGAGGCACACGCAAACAGCATGGTCCAAGTCGTCTAGATTGGGTTCTAAACCCTCGGTTTGGGGTTCGATGAGGTGGTAGCCGGCTTCTGCTCGACGCCTCTTGCTCTGGTCGCGAAAGTGGTCAATCAGCGTGGACTCTAGAACCCGGCGCATCCAACCCCGCAATTTGTCCGTGTCGCGCACATCGTCCAAATGCGAGAGCACTTTCACATAGAAGTCATGTAGGACGTCCACCGCTTCATCTTGACTGCCGATGCGGCGGGTCAGCATCCGCAACAGGTCTTGCTGAACCTCGACCATCACGGCCCAGACCGCATCAATTTCCGATTGGTCTTTTCCGCCGCAACTCACCGCGCCGCTCCACCATTGGACTGCGGGCACAGGCTAGCAAACATGATGCAAGCTGTAACGCCCGAAGCCCGTGCGCGTCTTAGATCGTATTGGGTCTCGGGTCTCATGTCAGGCCAGTACGCTTTCCTCGCGTCGCATATATGGGCTCGTTGTAACGATGCTTTGAGCTGGCTCGGGTCAAAGAATTCTTGATGACACTGAGGCGTATGATCATGCCGCTGCGCGAACGCCTCAAAATCCAAATGGGAGAACTGATATGCATGCAAGCGACATCATGTCTACTGACGTCATTTCGGTAGGAACAGACAGCAGTGTTGTTGAAATTGCCAGCCAACTCAGGAAACACGGGATCAGCGCCGTTCCCGTAGTCGATACGGCTGGAAAGCTCGTTGGCCTGGTGAGTGAAGGGGCCTCATGCGACGCCTTAAGGGCAGTGCGGAGACCAACGGGTCTTGGTGGCTCGGAGTCTTTTCTGCACCTTCGGACAGCATCGCAGAGTTTGTGAAGACCCAGGGGCGAACGGCGTCCGACGTCATGACACGCAATGTCATCACCGTTGATCCCGACACGCCGATCCCCGACATCGCCCGGCTGTTGGAACGCAACCGGATTAAGCGCGTCCCCGTCGTCGACAGCAGTCGATTGATCGGCATTGTGAGCCGGGCCAATCTGCTTCAGGCCCTGGCCGCGACGACGGCAAGCAGTCCAATAACACCGAACCTCAACGACCGTGCTCTGCGCGGAAAGGTCATGAAGGCGCTTGCGACGGTTAACGGCCTTCATGTCGCTCTCATGAACGTCACGGTGCACGATGGGAACGTACACCTCTGGGGTGATGTCGAGACCGATGAAGACCAGCGCGCGGCGCGTATCGCGGCCGAGAATGTTGATGGTGTTGCGTCTGTTGAGGCCCATCTTGGGCGCTCGGACGCAGCGCGTGTTGTCAACTGGGCTTGGGGGCCTTAGCCGAATTTTGAACCGTTGCTCTGACCATAGCGCGGGAACGCTCTGCGCTAGGGCACCCTGGGGCGAGCTTTCACTTGCGAGAATCCGTGGAGCGCCGACAGATTAACAAGCGCCTACTGCAAGAGCATACAAAAATGAGGCAGCGAGATCACATTCACTCACCGTCGCAAGGTTCGCCAGACGGCTCCGGCCACGTAGGCACTGAGAGCGATGTTCAACTGCGCACTGTAACGCCTGAGCCCGCAAAGCGTCCTATATTTGGTCAGGTCAGTATGAGGTCAGCCTCCTCAGGCTGAATGACGACGGCCTAACAACACTGCAACTCTAGACATGGTCTCCGACATGGACGCCAGAACGAATAAGTTTCTTCAGGACGCTTCGGTCCGCAGTACGCATCGCCGCGCACTGGGCGAACGACTGCTTTCGCGGCAATTGCGCCGGCTCGTAAAAAGGGGGCGCCTTGTCGTTCACTTTCCCAGTGGCCATTGCGTCACCTTTGGCGACGGGCGTTCTCCAACCGCTCGTGTGCGAGTGACCTCGACGACAACTCTCAGGCGGCTTGTCACAAATCCATTCCTAGCGCTAGGCGAAGCCTACATGGATGGGACACTTGTCGTCGGGAACGAGGATATCTACGGGCTCCTTGCCTTGCTTCAGCAGAACCTCGTTGCATGGCCCCGATCGGTTGTATGGTCTGCGTCGTCTTGGATGCGCCACCGGCTGCGCGGCACCAAACAGAAAAGCACATCCCCTCGCGCCCGCCGCAACGTGGCGCACCATTACGATCTCTCGTCGGACTTTTATGCGCTCTTCCTTGACGAGGACTGGCAGTATTCCTGCGCATACTTTCAGCACGCCGAAGATACGCTCGCGCAAGCTCAAAAGAAAAAGAAAGAGATCATTGCGCAGAAACTTCTGCTCGAACCGGGTCAGCGGGTGCTCGATATCGGATGCGGCTGGGGCGGGCTCGGGTTGCACTTGGCGAGGGAGCACAGGGTTGACGTCACGGGCGTGACGCTATCAAGAGAGCAGCTTCGGATTGCGCAGAATCGCGCGATGGACGCAGGGCTCGGCACGTCGGTCCATTTCAAATTTGAGGACTACCGCGACGTCAAAGGCACGTTTGACAGGATCGTTTCCGTTGGCATGTTCGAGCATGTTGGCGTGCCACAGTATGCACAATTCTTCGATGCTCTTCGCGACCGACTTGCCGAAGACGGCGTCGCGCTCCTCCATACAATTGGGCGGGCGGATGGACCTGGTGCAACTGATCCCTGGATTGAGAAGTATATTTTTCCAGGTGGCTATAGCCCAGCCCTTTCAGAAATTTCGAGCGCCGTCGAATGTTCGGGCCTCATCATTACGGACATTGAGGTCTGGCGCCTTCATTATGCCAGCACGCTCAAGGCTTGGCGCGAACGCTTCGAAGCCAATCTAGACCAGATCAGGAAGATCTATGATGAGCGCTTCTGCCGAATGTGGCGCTATTACCTAGCGGCCAGCGAGCTGGCATTCCGCAACGACGGGCACGTCATATACCAGATCCAACTCGCCAAACGACAGGACGCGGTACCGTTAACGCGCGACTACCTGAATTCCGGTGATCGTAGCGCATGCGAACCAAAGAACGCGAGCGACAGGCTTGCGTAGCCGCTAATCGAATTCTTGTCATTCCAGAAAGGACACAGAAAATGGCGAAAAGGGAGACAAACACGCGTCTGAAGAAGAGTGGGTGTTGCAAAGAGCACATCGAAAAGCTGCCCGAGGAGCCGGCGACATCGCTTGATAGCGTCGAGAACTCTAGCAGGCTAGACGATCCCTTGCAGGCGTTATCAGAAGACGGCGCGGCAAACCGATCTTGCTGCTGTAAATGACCTATTCAACCACGCACCCCGTTGCGACTGATTCGACACATCTCGCGGTTAGCTGCTCGCGTCATATCGCATCGACAGACGCTGAATTTGGCCGACGAATTTTCGCAACAAAAGAGACGGTCAAGCGGCATTCAAAGTGGATTTCGAGTGCGCATCGCGCCGGTGCCGCGGATTGTTCGCCCCTTGCTTGATGGTGATCGGGCTGATTCCGTCGTGCGAGGTTGCCTCGTGGCGACGAATAGATCAACGGAAACCAAAAGCATCACACCAAGATTCGTGAGCTCTAGATTTGAATTGGAGGTCTGTCTCAAGGAGCCACGTTATGCACGGCACCGATTTGTTTCACGGATGGGGCACTGCGTACGGCCCACTCTTCGTCATCCTGCTGGTCGCAATTCTCTTCTGGATCTGGCGGGGAGGCGGGACTGCACCGCGGCGGCGGAGTAAGAGATCGATCGACGATCCACTAGAAATACTTGATCAACGGTTTGCCCGCGGTGAAATCAATGAGGAGGAATATTTGCGTAGACGGTCAACGCTCAAGGCGCAGGCCCGATCTTCGTTTTCAGAGTGAAGGAAGAGGCGACATGAGTCCAACGGTCGATGACCCAGTGTTGCGTTCGGGCATGCTGGACGAGAAGCGCCGCGATTTCCTGATTGTCACGGCGAATGCGTTCGCAACTGTCGGCTTGGCCGCCGGTCTATGGCCCTTCATCGACAGCATGAACCCGTCGGCCGACGTCTCAGCGATCTCCTCGGTAAGGATCGACCTCAGCCCGATAGCCTTGGGCCAACGGATCACAGTGATGTGGCGGGGAAAACCCGTTTTCATAGATCATCGAACTGCCGAACAGATTGACCGCGCCCGGGCCGATGACGGCAAGGACACCCTCCCGGATCCGGAAACGGACGCATCCCGCGTCAAGAGGTAAGAGTGGCTGATCGTCATCGGCATCTGCACGCACTTGGGTTGCATTCCGCTAGGGCAGAAGCCCACAGATCAGCGGGGAGATTGGGGTGGTTGGTTCTGTCCATGTCACGGCTCCCACTACGACACGTCAGGGCGAATCCGCAAAGGTCCTGCGCCAAGAAATCTGGTCGTACCCCCGTACGAATTCGTGTCGGAATGGTCGGTGAAAATCGGGTGAACGGCCTTCTGTCGTTGATTGGCCAGCTGGCAATATGGCAAACTGGACAACGAACAAGTGGCGGGGCCAAAGGTGCGGATGAGTGGTGCTGAAGCGCCACGCGTTGTCTCCGACGCGGCCAGATTCGGTGTGGAGGATTGAAACGCCAACCTCCTAACATTCTTGAAGAATTCGAGGTTGCGAATGACAGAACCGGCAGGTTGCGTTTTGTGTCCTACAACACAAGATGCGGTGTCTCCTAAGAGCCGACGCCTCAAGCTGTAACGCTTTGGAACTCTGGCCGTCTATTCCAGGATTGCCTCTACGCCTTGTGACCCTTGTGACCCTTGTGACATCGCGACCAGGCAGTCGTAAAATTGCTTGGAAGGGTGGTCGGGATGGAAAAAGTCGTCCGCATATCGCAAGCCGCCAAGAAGGCGGATGCCGGACATGCGCATTCAGCGCATAGCTGCAGTTGTCATGACCGTAGCCATCACACCGCATCCCAACCCGGGACCGTGACTTACATCTGTCCGATGCATCCCGAGGTGCGTTCCAACAAGCCGGGAGATTGTCCGAAATGCGGCATGCACTTGGTTCCAGAGGCTGAGGTCGAGGCGCATGGCCACGACCACGCTGCCCATTCTCATGACGGGCATCAAGATGCGGCCAATGGCGGGCGATATGACACGGTTCCAGCCGGATATTCCGGGCCCGTCTATACCTGCCCTATGCATCCTCAAGTGCGACAGATCAAGCCAGGCTCTTGCCCGCTATGCGGCATGGGCCTGCAACTGGAAAGCGGATCGGCAGTTGAGGAAGCCCCTAACCCCGAATTGGTGGACTTCACTCGGCGGCTCTGGGTCGGCATTGCGCTGACCCTACCGCTACTGGTGCTGACCATGTCGCCGTTTTTCGGGTTCACCGGAATCCGGGCTTTTCTCGGCGAGCGCGCGTCGCAGTGGAGTGAACTCGCCCTCGCCACGCCGGTGATCCTGTGGTCCGGGTGGCCGTTCTTTGAGCGCGGCTACATGTCGTTCCGCTCAATGAACCTCAATATGTTCAGCCTAATCGCCATGGGCGTCGGCGCCGCCTTCTTGTTCAGCATCGTTGCTGTATCGGTGCCGCAGATCTTCCCGGCCGGTTTTCGCGATGATGAAGGCCATGTTGGCGTCTATTTCGAAGCGGCAGCAGTAATCGTAACCCTGGTCCTGCTCGGCCAGGTGATGGAACTGCGGGCCCGCGAAGGCACGGGCAAAGCGATCCGCGCTCTGCTTGATCTGGCGGCAAAGACGGCACTGGTCGTTCGCCCGGATGGCCGCGAGGAGGAAATTCCGCTGGAGGAGGTGCAAGTGGGTGACCACATCCGCGTGCGTCCCGGTGACAAGGTGCCGGTCGATGGCGTGGTGATCGATGGCCGCTCGTCGGTGGACGAGTCCATGATCTCGGGCGAGCCGGTGCCAGTCGAGAAGGTTGCGGGTGACACCCTGACCGGAGCGACCATCAATGGAACTGGCAGTCTTGTCATGGAGGCGCTGCGCGTCGGCGCCGATACTATGTTGAGCCAGATCGTCGAAATGGTCTCGAACGCGCAGAAGAGCCGTGCACCGATCCAGAAGTATGCCGACCAAGTCTCTGGGCTGTTTGTTCCGGCGGTCATCGGCATTGCCGTTCTTTCGTTCATAGGATGGGCGATTTGGGGTCCCACGCCCGCTCTGTCCTATGCCCTTGTTTCGGCCGTGGCGGTTCTCATCATTGCCTGCCCTTGCGCCCTTGGACTTGCCACGCCTATGTCGATCATGACGGCTACGGGTCGCGGTGCGCAGGCAGGTGTGCTCATCAAGAACGCCGAGGCACTGGAGCGCTTTGAGAAAGTTGACACCTTGATCGTCGACAAGACCGGCACTCTGACCGAGGGTAAGCCCAGACTGGTTGCGGTGCTCCCAGTGGCTGGACACGATGAGGCGGAGGTTCTGCGCCTTGCAGCGTCGCTTGAGCGGGGATCCGAGCATCCCCTCGCCGAAGCGATCGTCCGCGGTGCGGAAGAGCGCGGGATTGCTACGGCATCGACCGAGGATTTCGAGGCCATCACAGGGAAAGGCGTGAAGGGAAAGGTCGACGGCAAATCTGTGGCTCTCGGCAATACCAAGCTGATTGTCGATCTCGGTCTCGACGTCGGCGACTTGACCGCCAAGGCCAATAACCGTCGGGACGAAGGCGAAACGGTCATGTTCGTCGTGCTGGAAGGTGAGGTGGCCGGGCTCGTTTGCGTCGCCGATCCGGTGAAGGAGACGACCCCCGCCGCGCTTAAGGCACTTCATGATCTCGGATTCCGGATCATCATGGCAACAGGCGACAACGAGCGCACTGCAAAGGCTGTGGCGGGGCGGCTGGGCATCGACGAGATTCGCGCCGATGTACTGCCGGAAGACAAGGCGCGCATCATAAGCGACTTGCAGGCGCATGGTCGTAAGGTTGCTATGGCCGGCGACGGCGTGAACGACGCCCCCGCACTTGCGCAAGCAGACGTTGGCATTGCCATGGGTACGGGAGCGGACGTCGCCATCGAGAGCGCCGGTTTTACACTGGTGAAGGGTAACCTCGACGGCATCGTTCGTGCACGTCGGCTGTCCCGAGCAACGATGCGCAACATTCGCCAGAATCTGTTCTTTGCGCTCGTCTACAACGCTGCCGGTGTGCCGATTGCGGCCGGCATTCTCTACCCGTTCCTTGGCATCTTGATCGGACCCATTTTCGCAGCGTTTGCAATGAGCGCGTCGTCGATCTCCGTCGTACTCAACGCGCTGCGGCTGCGAACAGTGCGCGTCTGACGACGGAAAAGGTGCGCCCATGCCGAACAGTCAAAATTGCCTCACATTCACTTTCCGAAGGAAGCAACCGCAAGTCGGGACAGGTCCAAGCGAAAAGGAGACCCAATAATGTTACGAACAACTCTGATTGCCTCAGCGATGCTGCTGGTTCTGGCGAACGTGCCAGCGTTGGCAGGAGGTTCTGCGCGCGTCTACATCCCGCTTGGCGGTAGCAATGCCATCATCATCGTTGATCCGCAGACCTCGGCGATTACTGGCAAGATCGAGGGCATTCCAAATGCGCATGGCCTTGCAAAGACGCCCGACGGTCTCTACCTGATTGCGGGTCGCAATGACGAGCAGAAGGCCGGCTCCTCTGCGCCCGAGAAGCCTGCTGCGGTCTCTGCCGACGAACACGCCGCCCATCACGCAAAGCGCGCTGACGGCAAGGGCAAGAACACGGGCGTCGTCAGCACCGTGTCCGTGATCCGCCTCAAGGATCAGACCGTCGTCAGGCACATCGACGTACCCGGTGCCGTCCATCACGTGGCGGTTAATCCCCAAGGCACGCTTGCCATAGTGACCCACCCACACCAGGACGCGATCAGTCTCATCGATCTTGGATCCTATGAGGTCGCAGCAACCATTGCGACGGGCCCAATGCCCAACTACGCAGCTTTCAGCCCCGACGGACAACACGCCTATGTTTCCAATGCAGGCAACGACACAGTCAGCGACCTCGATGTTGGAAAGAGAATAGTTCTACAGAACATACCGGTGGGTGAAAGCCCCGAACATCTCGTCCTGTCGAAGGATGGCAAGCGCCTCTTCGTGAACAACATCAACAGCGGAACCGTCTCGGCCATAGATGTCGATGCCGGTAGCGTCTCACACACGTACCGTGTGGGCTCCACTCTACACGGCATCGATCTTTCCGACGACGAAAAGACGCTTTACGTCGCTGTTCTTGGTGACGACGTCATCGCGGCGATCGATGTAGCCAGCGGCAAGCTGCGCACAACCAAACTTGGTCCGGCTCCCTACCACTTGGCGGCAATTCGTGGCACTGGACGTGTTTTTGTCTCAAGCGCACAGGAACCCAAAGTCTGGGTGCTGGATGGAACGAGCCTCAAGGTCGTCGGCGAGATCGCCATCGGAGGCAAGGGGCACCAGATGGTGCAAGTCTCCGCCCAATAGGGCTGCGGCACTTTGCGACGGCAATCGCGAATCTGGCTCGCCGTTAATCGTCGCGGGAGGCAGATCGTGTGAATGCTTGGTGGCCGCTGGCGCCGTAGGAAAGTTTGTACTGTGCCAGCGGTATCGACACCGTATTCACGCGCGAATGAACTTAGTGACCATCACTACCAATACCGTAGCTGCGTCATTGGTTTTCGAACCACTGCAGAGCACGGCTCGCACGTGATGCTGAAATAGGCTGAGGAAGAATGCCCACATGACAGAGCATCATAACAAGTCGAGAGAGAAATCTGGTGGCTGGCGTTTCTGGCGGTCACCGTACTGGATGGCCGTGTCAGTGTTTCTCGGGACGGCTGGCCTACTCCTGATCTACGAGCATCGCACGCACCTCATTGTTGGGAATGAAGGCCTTCTTGCGGTTCTGGCCATATGCGCTGCCGTACTTGTCCATCTATTCAGATTCGGCAGGAACAACTGAGCAAAAGGATATGGGCTGTCATGAGCGAACACGGTTCCGCCTATGGCCTCTGGCTCCTCGTTATCGTCAACTCGGCGATTTTCATCATGTTCGCGTTCAGCTTCTTCAAGCCGCAGACTGCGCGGGATTGGCGCTCGTTTGGTGCCTTCAGTGCGTTCCTCGTCGCCCTATTTACCGAAATGTACGGTTACCCGCTCACGATCTATTTTTTGTCGGGATGGCTGCAAAGCAATTACCCGGGCATCGATTGGTTTGCTCACGATTCCGGACACCTCCTGGAAATGTTGTTCGGCTGGAAGACCAATCCCCATTTTGGCCCATTCCACCTTCTGAGTTTTGTCTTCATAGTAGGCGGCTTCATCCTGTTGTCCGCTGCATGGCGCGTTCTCTACCAGGCCCAACAATCCGGCACGCTGGCGCAGACCGGTCCTTATGCCTACGTCCGCCATCCGCAATACGCCGGCTTCGTTCTGGTCCTGATTGGCTTCCTGTTTCAGTGGCCGACCATACTCACGCTCCTCATGTTCCCGGTTCTGTTGGTCATGTACTGGCGATTGGCGCTAAGCGAGGAGCGGGAGGTCGAGGCCGAGTTGGGGGAAGTTTACCGCCGCTACGCGCAACGCGTACCCCGGTTCGTGCCGCGGTTGCGGGATCTGCTCGATCGACGAGGGTACCAGGATGACCGACGGTGACGCACCAGGAACAATATCGGCGATCCTCACGGACCCATCTTATCGCGATCGATGCGATTTCGTATCGGAACAGCGAACCCGAGTTGGACCAAGGTCCGTCCGACATTTCTATCCGGAAAGTGTTCAATTGCTGAGAGCAGGCAACCAAATGCCCCCCCCAATTGGCAGATAAGTCATTCGCTCCATGAAAGTGCAGTATCAACGCAACAGCATCACTTTGCTCAACGCGATATCGATGGGCACGGGCATAATGATTGGCGCAGGCATTTTTGCGCTTACCGGTCAAATCGCTGAACTCGCGGGCCCATGGTTTCCGATTTCCTTTATCGCAGGCGCAGTCATCACTGCTTTCAGCGCGTACACCTACGTGAAAATGTCGAATGCATTCCCGTCCGCGGGAGGTATTGCCATGATATTGCAGAAGGCCTACGGCCCTGGGGCGATCACAGCAGCGGCCGCAATGCTCATGGCGCTATCAATGGTGATCAACGAGAGCCTCGTTGCACGAACCTTTGGCACCTATGCATTGCGCCCGTTCGCAATTAGCGCTGACAGCATCCTTGTACCGATCCTTGGTGTCGGGCTGATCGTGTTCGCCTATCTGGTCAATGTTTCCGGCAACCGCTCCATCGGCATCCTCTCGCTGGTCTTGGCTCTCATTAAGATAGGTGGCATCGCGCTGTTTGGCATTGCAGCGCTGTGGGCTGGTGGGTTGCACTTGGAGGCGTCAACAAGCATCTCACATGACTCCTGGCTTGCCGGATTCATTGCTTCGATTGCCCTATCGATTCTCGCCTTCAAGGGGTTCACCACGATAACCAACAGCGGCGCTGAAATCGTCGATCCTCACCGCAACGTCGGGCGCACGATCGTATACTCAATACTCATTTGCGTTGTTGTATACCTTCTCGTGGCATTCGCAGTCGGTGCAAATTTGTCTATCGACGAAATTGTCGCGGCCAAGGATTATTCACTGGCACAAGCCGCAGAACCGGCACTCGGTCCTAGCGGATTCTATCTCACTGTTGCTCTTGCCATTGTGGCGACCGCCTCGGGCCTTCTCGCAAGTGTGTTTGCCGTCTCACGCATGCTTGCCATGCTGACCGACATGAAACTGATACCGCATAGCCATTTCGGTATGTCCGGTCCGATCCAAGAGCATACACTTGTCTATACCGTCGTCATTGCGGCTCTGCTGACCGTGTTCTTCGACCTCAGTCGGATCGCTTCGCTTGGCGCCTTCTTCTATCTCATTATGGACATTTTGATTCACTGGGGTGTCTATCGATCTCTGCGGCAAGAAATTGGCGCACAGGGATGGGTCCTCATCTCGGCAATTGCGCTCGATGCCATTGTGCTCCTGACATTCGCCGCCAAAAAGCTGCAATACGACCCGTTGATCGTGATCGTCGCAATAGCAGCAATCATTGCCGTGTTCCTATTTGAGCGCATCTACCTGTCACGCTGGACGGCAGAGCCCCAACCAAGTGATCATGACAAATCTATGGGTGGTGGCCGGCACTGATGTCCGACGCACACGTAAGGTTGAGGCGCCGGAGGACCCAATCCAAGCCGTGTGCGACGACCTTTCGGAACAGACACGAGGCGCCAGTCCTTCCATTGCCGCTAACAAAAAAGTTCCGGGCATTCCCGTTTACACTTGTTTCTTGCAATGATGTAAATGAGATGAATGGTGCCAAGCCCGGCGAGCAAGCAAAAAAATGAAATATATGCGTACCTAAGAAAGAGCCAGACGGTTGCGACGACCAAGATAAGGGTCACGCCGAAAAGACGCATATGAAGATAGCGTGACAGCATAGGTGGGGTGATGATCAAAACGAGATATATGAAGTATGTTGCCTCTCGAGGCATGAAATAGTCCAGGAACATCGTGTCTTCATAAGAGATGGATTGTCGATTTATCGCTACCCGGACCCAATCGGGATTGATGAGGTGTGGCACATAAAGGAGCAACCCGAAGAGCATTCCCGCAAGTGCAAAAGCCAAAAGCACTCTTCTGCGCTGACTGTGTGGCGGTTCGAGCACGTACGTGCTGAACGGAATCCACGTTGGCCACATCAGCCAAGAAAATAGAATGAACCCCATAGCGCCCCACCAGACCATGGCCGGATCCGCTGTATCCAGCCCCATCCACACGTGGCCCTCCATAAACTGCTGCAGCCCCGCGAGGACAGGCATCATGGCAACGGGCATATATCGCAAGTTTACATTTCGGGCTTTCCAAACGGCGTAAACGCCACCAGAGACCAATACGGTTGCTGCGGTGAAGCTCGCCGTTTGAGAAAAGCACATTGCACTTCACCTCTTGTGTCAGAGCGTACCTGGCTCTTTGCTCTATTCTTCTACCATACCATCAATGTTGCATCGAGTTAGGATCGGCGCAAAGTCTGCTCGACGACTGCTATAAAAGAGATGCGAAACCTTGAACGGCGACTTGTCATTGCTTTG